>Ga0265294_10002162_pt1 | contig 25991 bp, 24 predicted proteins | sample MunlanPumphouse3_FD_192504 | JGI IMG/M metagenome (GOLD analysis project Ga0265294, IMG submission 192504) | Groundwater microbial communities from a municipal landfill in Southern Ontario, Canada - Pumphouse #3 | ecosystem: Environmental > Aquatic > Deep subsurface > Groundwater | place... | reverse complement strand
GAAGTGTTTACTCCAGCTGCGTTATCTATTCCATCAATATTTATTTTTCCACCATTTAGCGCATACTCAATTCTTGATTTTTGAGTGAACCCTAAGTTTCCACCTTCACAAACAATTTTTGCTTTTAAATCAATAGCATCAACTCGTACGGCTTCATTTTGTTTATCGCCTAAATCTATGTTGCTTTCGTTGCTGGCTTTTACATAAATTCCTACACCACCGTTAAACAACATATCCACTTTCATAGTTAAAAGTCTTCGGCAAAGCTCTTCCCCACTCATACTTTTTTTAGTTGTAACTATTAGTTTTTTAATCTCTTCACTTAAAACAATCTCTTTAGATGCACGTAAAAAGATACCTCCACCTTCTGAAATTAAAGCTTGATTGTATTGGCTCCAACTTCCATTTTGTGAATAAAAGAGTCGTTTTCTCTCTTCAAAGCTAGTTACTAAAATAGGTGTTGGGTCTATAAAAATTTCTTTATGTCCAATTGCAGCAATAAGCTTGAACATAGAAGATTCAATTAAAGCATTTCCAAACACATCGCCACTCATAGAACCAATTCCTACTACACTAATTGGTTCTTTATATATATCAATGCCCTCTTCTATAAAGAAACGCTTTGCAGACATTAATGCACCCTTAGCAGTAATTCCTAAATCTTTATGTCCAAAACCATTGCTTCCTCCACTTGCAAACGCATCGCCTAACCAAAATTCACGCTCAATGGCAATAGAGTTTGCGACGTCACTCATAGACGCTGTTCCTTTATCTGCAGCAACCACAAAGTAAGTATCATCTTCATCGTAAGCTACAATTCGTTTATCACGAACAACTTCATCATTTTTAACATTATCAACTACATCAAGTAGATTATTGATAAACTCTTTATAAACAGCGGTGAACACTTCTTTAGTAATATCATCACTGTTTTTATGTATTACAAAACCGCCTTTAGCTCCACTTGGAATAATAATAGAGTTTTTTCCCTCTTGTGTATTAACCAATGATTTTATCTCTTGTCGGTAATCTTCATGTCTATCCGACCATCTAATACCTCCACGGCTAATATTGGTCATTCGTAAATGAATTCCACAAAAATCGTGGTGATAAACAAAAGCCTCAACATTGGGTTGAGTCCCTTTTAAGTTTTCAGAAAACTTTTTTGTATTTATTTTAAAAGCAATTGCTTCTTTTTCAAAATAGAAGTTAGTTCTTAAAAGTGTTTGCAATAAAGCCATTGTGAGTTTTAAAATCTTATCGTCTAAAATATTAGGAACATTTTTAATGTGTACTTCTATTTTTTCCTCAAGTTCGCTTAGTTGCTTCTCTCTTTTCGTAGCTTTTGGGTCAAATTTTACACAGAAATAATCAACAAATAAATTCGTAATCTCATCGTATTTTGTTAGGGTACTAATAATTGAATCAGAATTGATAGTAATTAGCGTTTGATCTAAATACTCAATCATAGCACTTAGCAAAGAAATTTTTCTCAAAGATAGATTTTGTTTATAAACAAGAGAAAAAAGTTTTGTTCGTTTAATATAAGAGTGTTTTAAACTTTCAGAAATAACATACTCTATATTCTCTTTTGAAGCTTCAATTTTTTCATTTTTCTCTAAATTTAAATTGAATCGAAGGATATTAACCTTTTTTTCTTCCTGCGTAAGATGATAAGTAATTTCATCAACAATTTCAAATCCAAAATTATGCAAAATAGGTACAATAGAAGAGAGATATATATTGTTTAACGAATATATTTTAATATACGACAGATTATTTCTATAATCAACGTGCGTAACTAGCCCATCTTTTTCTATCTCTTTAAAAAGCTCTTTAGATATTTTGAAATCCTCTTGCGTGAAAAGTTGAGAGCAAATTGCATCTAAGTGTGAGTTTCCCATAAAATCCCTTGTGTGTAAAATGTGTAACCCTTGTTCTGTTTATGCTCATTTTAAAATCATGAATATTTTTACAGAAAAATTGTCAATTAGTTTACAAAAAAACAACTAAGAGGTAACTAATACGAACAATATTTTGAATAATTTTGTCAAATATTTAGAAATATTTCAGATTTCAAAGCTTTTTCTCTTGAGCAACGGAAATAAAAGTCATTTTTGTCTTATTTTTTAATTTAATCTAAAATATACAAAGCCAATTCATCGGCAAGCAAATACTCTTTTGTGAAAAGAGTGTTATCTTTAATATATACTTTATTCTCTTCTATTAAATGTTCCACTCTTACCTTTTCATTTGGTGTAAACAAACTCATCTCTACTCCAATAAAACAACGAAAGCCCAACAACACTTTTTCCATTTTTATATCTTCTTTACTTAATATCTCTTCTTCATACTCCAAAGGAGCTTGTATATATTTTTCGATATCTTTATGGGTATAAGCTCTTTTGTAATTAACATAACCAACAGCACCAGCTCCTATGCCTAAATACTCTTTGTGTTGCCAATATCCAATATTATGAAGACTTTGAGAGCTTTTGCTTTGCGCAAAGTTGGCTATTTCATACTGTTTATAGCCTTTGTTTTCTAAATACTCAAAAAGCTCTTTACTTAAAAGTTCGTCATCTATTTTTAAACTATTTTTTTGAAAAAACTTTGTTCCCTCTTCTAAAATTAAGCTGTACGCACTAATATGATCAACGCCAAATGATTTTATAATATCAATATCTTTTTTTAAAGATTCCATGGTGTCATTAACGACTCCATAGATTAAATCGCAGTTTATTTTTTTAAAACCTACTTTTTGTGCTTCTTGTATGGCTTCTTGTGCTTTTTGTGCATTATGAGAACGCCCTAAAAAAGTTAATTTTTTTTCATTAAAACTTTGAACACCAAAACTTATTCGATTGACTCCATAAGTAAACATCTGTTGTAACCACTTATGTGTAGCACTATTGGGATTGGCTTCAACAGTTATTTCTGCATTGTTTTTTAAATACGGGTTGATTATGTCAAAAACTTCTTTGTACTCCAAAGCTTCAATGCAACTGGGCGTTCCTCCTCCAATAAAAAGAGTTTCAATGGTTTGGTTGTGCGTTGTTAAGGCACTTTTTAATTGTAATTTCAAAGCTTCCATATAGGTTTTTTTCAGATGAAATAAGTTGCTGTATGAGTTAAATGCACAATAAAAACATTTGCTGTCGCAAAAGGGAATATGAAGGTATAAAAGCAATTTTTAATCCTAACTTTAATATAATTTACTCTCAATTATAAGGGAAAAATGATTTATGGCTGATAAAAGTGAAGAGATACCAACACAAAAAAATGATAAAAATTATCGACCAAATGTCGCAGCAATTGTTCTATCAGCAAAATATCCTTTAAAATGTGAAGTTTTTATTGCTTCAAGAACCGATGTAGAAAATGCTTGGCAGTTTCCACAAGGGGGAATTGATGAAGGTGAGACCGTAAAAGAAGCACTTTTTAGAGAGCTAGAAGAAGAGATTGGTACCAATGACATTGAAGTAATCGCAGAATATCCCGAATGGGTAAGTTATGATTTTCCACCTGCAATTGCTTTAAAAATGAAACCATATGATGGACAAATTCAAAAATATTATTTAGTAAAGCTCAAAAAAGGAGCTAAAATTAATATTGGTACCTTCCATACTCCTGAATTCAGTGAGTATAAGTTTGTACCTACTAATAATATTTACGACTATATTACTTTTTTTAAACGCACTGTTTACAAGCAAGTATTAAAATATTTTAAAAATGAGGGTTATATTTAACATGCTAAAAGTATTAAAATTTGGGGGAACCAGCGTTGGAACTCTTGAGAGAATTAAAAATGTTGCACAAATTATCAAAAAAATAAAAGATGAAGGGCATGATGTTATTGCCGTTGTTTCAGCCATGAGTGGAGAAACCAATAAACTCATTGAATACGCTGAAAGTTTTTCTAAAACTCCCAGTGAGAGTGAAATGGATATGCTTCTAAGTTCAGGAGAAAGAGTTACTTCAGCACTTTTATCTATTGCACTCAATGAAATTGGCTATAAAGCTACATCTATGAGTGGAAGAGAAGCTGGAATTGTAACGGACAATTGTCATACAAAAGCACGAATTGCACATATTGATACAAACAATATGAAAAAAGCATTAGATGAGGGAAATATTATTATTGTTGCAGGATTCCAAGGAGTTACTGAACAAAACCGTATTACCACACTAGGTCGTGGAGGAAGTGATTTAACTGCAGTTGCCATTGCTGGTGCAATTCACGCCGATGTTTGTGAAATTTATACCGATGTTGATGGCATTTATACAACCGATCCTAGAATTGAACCAAAAGCAAAAAAATTGGATAAAATTTCATACGATGAGATGTTAGAATTGGCATCATTGGGAGCAAAAGTGTTACAAAATCGTTCTGTTGAAATGGCAAAGAAACTCAATGTTAATTTGGTTTCAAGAAGCAGTTTTACACCAGACGTTGAAGGTACATTAATAACAAAGGAAGAGAATATTATGGAAAAACCATTAGTTAGTGGTATTGCTTTAGATAAAAATCAAGTTAGAGTAAGTATATATGGCGTAGCCGATAAACCAGGAATTGCAGCTTATATTTTTACTGCCCTTGCAGATGCAGATATTAATGTTGATATGATTGTTCAAACAGTAGGCGTTGATGGTAAGACGGATATAGATTTTACCATTCCTACTGAAAATTGGGAAATATGCAAAAAAGTTATGAAAACCTTTGAAGATCAATCTGAAAATATTGATTACAATGAAAAAATTTGTAAAGTCTCTATTGTAGGTGTTGGAATGAAATCTCATACAGGCGTGGCTTCAAAAGCATTTTCTGCTTTAGCTAAAGAGAACATTAATATACGAATTATTTCCACAAGTGAAATTAAAATTTCAATGATTATTGAAGAAAAATATGCTGAACTAGCAGTTCGAGCACTTCATGAAGCGTATGATTTGGATAAATAAGCGTGCAAGAATTCCTAAACTGGACTATTGATACCATACGAGAAGATAAGCTTATCTCTCCTTGGCTTGAAGAGAAAAAATATGAGTGGACTCCTTTGGTTGCTAAGTCAATTTTAAGCCTTTTGGATAAAAACCGTTCTGTTATTATTATTACAGATAAAGAAAGAGAGTGGTTTTTAGAGTATATTTTATTAAATATCAATCACACCAAACTCAATCGTCCTTTTTTACCTTTTTATGATTTTAGAGCTTTTTATAGACAAATTGATAATCCAAAACAGTCTGAAGAGGATATTAGCTTTATAAAAGATATGCTCAATATTTCATTTCCCAATGGATACTGCTTTTGGTATATTGGGCGAAGTCAAGATATTAGAGCTACCATTCCAAAAATTAGTAAAAACTCGTTTCTTTGGCTTTTTGATGAAGAGAGACAAAATGCGTTTAATCTAAGAAGTAACGATGAAGCTTTAGACATGAAACTTTTACAAATGTTTCGTTTGTACAATAAAACTCTAAGTGCTGCTCTTTATGCACAAGTAAATGTAGAAAATTAAGATGGCAAAACTACATATAAACACCTCTTCTATTTTAATTGTTAATGATATTTCTAAAAGTATAGAAGAGTTGGTTGCCTCACTTCCTCTTCACTCTACTAGGATTATACGAAACGAGTTATCAGCAAGTGATGAGTTTTTAATTGCTCAATCTAATGCTTCTATTAAAGAAGCTTATATTGCTAGCAATCAAACCAAATATATTCTTCTTTGTGGATCAACTTTTAGAAAAGAAGCTCAAAATGCACTTTTAAAGGTTCTTGAAGAACCTCCTTCTAATATTGTATTTATACTTGTAACGACGTCAAAAACATCCTTACTTTCTACTATTATTTCACGATTGCCTTTAAAATATTTAAAAACCAAATCTACTGTGCCCTCGTGTGAACTCAATATTATAAGTATGGATTTAAAACAAGTTTATGCTTTTCTAAAAGAGAATCAAAGAATTTCAAAACACGAAGCCAAAGAGTTAGTGGAAGCACTGATGATAAAAATAAATCAACAAAAAATACGTCTTTCAAAAAAAGAGTTGGAAAGTTTTTCAACTTCAATTAAACTTTTAGAACTAAACTCTCGCCCTATTAATATTTTAACCACCCTTTTATTGACCCTACTTCACTCTAAAAACAAACTTCCCCATAAGGTATAGTTATGTATAAACTCACAATTTCTGATTTCAATAAAGTCTATTCTGAGTTGGGGTGCGATAAAACGGGTGTTAAAATTTTGAGTAAAAAAAGCCAAATTAATACTATTTTTATTAAAAACCTTCATGTGGGAGCTGCTAATATTTTAAAACAAGATGCCTTGTCTATTGGAGCAGATTTAGCTGTTCCTATGGGAGTTATAGTTGCTCGTGAAAAGTATGTCAATGCTATTTTAATTGCTACAAATAAACAACTAGAACTCTTAAGCCGTAAAGAGTTAGCCCAACCTTTTGGTTTAAAACAAATTGCTAAAGAGTTAAAAAAGTTTATTTTTCCACCATTAAAACCCACTCAAATTATGGGTGTTATTAATGCCAATGATGACTCTTTTTACCAAAATAGCCGTTTTAACGGACAAGCGGCAATTCTTAAAATAAAAGAGCTTATAAAAGATGGTGCTTCTATTGTTGATTTAGGAGCGGTTTCAAGTCGCCCGGGAAGTGTTGCTGTCTCTTCACAAGAGGAGTTAGCTCGAATTGAACCTATTTTAGATGCCATTTATAAAGATAAACTTTATGAAAAAGCACAATTCTCTATTGATTCGTATGAACCTTTAGTCATTCAAAAAGCACTTGATTGTGGATTTACTATTATTAACGATATTACGGGTTTAAGTAATGACAAAGTAGCAATTTTAGCTTCCAAATATAATGCTAAAGTAGTTATTATGCATATGCAAAACACACCACAAACTATGCAAGATGAACCTTTTTATGAAGATGTTATTGAAGAAGTTCATACTTTTTTTAAAGAGCGTATTCAAAAAGCAGAATCATTTGGAGTTAAAGAGATTGTATTAGATGTGGGAATTGGGTTTGGAAAAAATCTACAACACAATTTAACCTTACTTAAAAATCTTGAACATTTTAGATATTTTGGTCATGAACTTCTAATAGGTGCTAGTCGAAAATCAATGATTAATAGTATTGTGCCTTCAAATGTTGAGCAAAGACTTCCAGGAACGCTGGCTCTTCATTTAAATGCTATTAAAAATGGAGCTTCCATTGTGCGTTGTCATGATGTTAAAGAACATTTTCAAGCCATACAAGTACAAGAAGCCATTTTAAACTCTTAAACCTTCTTAGATTTTAGGAATAACTATATGAAAAGAAGCTCCTTTAAAATGCTCATTATCAATAATCATCTCTTTGTTTATTACGCATAAAGAGCCACTAAATTTTTTCTCGATAATCTCTTTACTCATATAAAGCCCTATTCCTGTCCCTTGACTTTTATGTTTAGTTGTAAAGTACGGGTCAAATATTTTTTCTATAATTGCATCACTTACTCCACCTCCATTATCTAAAATAGATATTTCATTGAACTGCCCATTACTCTTACTTACAATACAGATTTTTTTATCAACAATATCTTTTTCAATCATAACATCTTTGGCATTGTTTAAAACATTAATAAGAACCTGAGAAAGCTCACTGCTACTTCCCATACAAAACAACTCTTTTTCATTAAAATGAGTTACAATTTTAATGTTATTGTCTTTATACGAAGCAAAAATAATTTTTAATGTGTTCTTTAAAGAGTCAGTCATATTAAACTCTTCTTGTGTTAAATCTTGTCTAAAAAACCCTCTAAAATCTTCTATGGTTTGATTTAAAAAAAGAACATATTGCATAATGTTATCTAAGGCTTTAACAATATCTTCATTACTAGCTATTCCTACTTGCATCTCTAGTTTCATAGCAGAAGAAGTCGTACTAATTGCACTTAAAGGCTGTCTCCATTGGTGAGCAATGTTGCCTATCATCTCTCCTAGTGCTGCATAGCGTGATTGTTGAATAATTTGTTTATCTTTTTTTCGATTCTTTTCAACTTCAATAGTTACTTTTTGTTTTAACGTGTCGTTTAAATGGCTTAACTCTTTTGTTTTTTCTTGAACTTTTAACTCTAAGGTGTCATTGAGTGACTTTATTATTTGTATATCGCTGTTAATTTTATCTTTAGCAACAATGAGTTTTTCCTGGTTGTTTAAGAGCTCAATAAAGAGTTGTTTTAAATAGTTTGCTAACTCTTGATACTCAATAATCTTAAGTTCTAAATCTTCTTCTTCTAAATCTTTTTTTTCAAAAAAATTCTTTGCATAAATTTTTAGATTTTCAATGGGTTTAATAAGAAGTTTATTAATATAATAGATAAAAAAGCCCATTATTACAATTGAAAGAAGCGTTACAATAGTTAAATCTTTATAGACCCAATATCGTGTTGTTTTAAAAGATTCATTAGAAAGGCTCATTTTAAGATTTAAAGGGCTTTTTTGAGAATCAAATGTTAAGTTTGAACGGTATCCAACAATTTCATTTTTCTCATGTGTTAGATGGTTAAATTTTGTTAAAAATTCTAATTCTAGTTCATTATGATTATTACTTAAAATAGTTTCATTGTTATACAGTAAACTAATTTCATCAAGTTTGCTTATTTCTTTTAGATTTTGAATAAATTTATAGCTATGATTAAGTTCAATTCCTCCTACAAAAATACCAACAATTTCTCCATTTGCATCATCTACTATTCCTTTTGAAACAACAATAAAAACCAACTCTTTGTTGTTAATATTAATATGAATCAAGCTTCGTTTTAGTGTAGAACTTTTAATTTTCTTTAACTCTTCCAGCAAAAGAGTAATATCATACAAAAACAATCCTCCAACAGCACTGGAAGAACTCTCTTCCTTATTGTTTTTGAAAGGTATAATTGCTGTAAAATCAAGTGTTTTGGGAACAGTTTTATTTAACTCATTCTCTATTTCTTCAATACGGTTCTCTCTAATTTTTCTTATTTCACTTTCTCCAAAAGAAATAAGGTTAATTACTGATGAAATTTTTTCTATTTCATAATCAAATATAGTTTGAGAAAGTCGCATACTTTGCTCAAAATATTTTTTAGATTCACTGTAAATCAACTCATTTTTACTATTTTTAGACAAAGCAATAGTAACCAAAATTGTAGAAGTTAACGCAATTAACGTTAAAACAATAAAAATAGTTTTAATACTAACTTTAAGTTTTTTTTTCATTAATTACTATACCTAAAAGCTTTTTGTTTAAGCTCTTTTAAATGCTCTTTTGAAGTGTTAGTATCAACTATTTCAAACTTACCTGAATAAATTAAAGGAGTGGGTTTTTTTAACAAATCCAGTTTAATGGCTTCAGCCATAGCAACGCCATTGTCATCATTCATTCTCATAACGGTAACATCGAGTTTTTTATTTTCAATCATATTTAGCTCATCACTTCCCCCACCCCATCCATTAATAATAATTTTATCAAGCAATTTTAGCTCTTCTAGTGCTTCACTTGCACCAAATGCAATATCTGTTGAACAATTGTATATGAAATCTATTTCATTAATATCTTTATGTTCTAAAACAATCTTTTTGGCTATTTCTTTACTAACATAGGTATAAAAAGAGGCTTCAAGAGCATATTTATTTTCATCAAACATATTAATAAAGCTGTCTCCTCTCATTTGACTAACATACCCTTGATTGTGATACAACATAATATATTTTCCACCGTCTGGAAATTTTGTCTTATAATAGTTTGCTAAAAGTTTTGTTCCTTCAATATGGTCAAATCCTACATACATAAAAGGCTGATTTTCTCCCCACTCTTTTAAAGGGGTAGTTATATTTTGTAAAATTAATTTAGGTTTTTTTTGATAAATAATTTGAGAAATTAACTTCTTATGCCCATCAATATTAAGCGTAAAAAACAGATAATCGTTGTTATTGTTTAAAATTTCTTTAAGTTTTTCTTTCAACGTGTTCACATCGTTTTCATCTACAAAAATGGCTTGAATTTCATACGGAAGTTTCAACTCTTTCATTCTGGCTTCAAATGAACTTTGACTTCGTTTCCAATAGTCTGTGAGTTGGTTTCCTGGATACAAAATTGATATTTTTACTTTTTCTTGAACATTTTTTTGAGTATTTTCATTAATAACTGAAGAGTTTTCAACTATTTCATTAAACTGTTTCATTAAAAATTTTTGTTGCGGATTTTGTTCAACATATTCATCTATTGTCCAAAAATTATTAGAAAAAAGAAGAGTAGTTGTAAGAGTTAATAATAAAATGTGTCTCATAAATATCCTTTTGCGTTAATTTAGAGTTAAATTCTACAATATCTCATGCAAGGTATTAGCTTTTTCCATCCATTTTTTTAACGATTCATGGTCTTCTTTTTCCACCATTTCTTTAACTAAATTCATGTGTCCTAAAAACAAATCAATAGAGTGCAGAAGGTTCTTTTTATTTTGTCCAAAAATATCACTCCACATTTGAGGGCTAGATTTAGCAATACGGCTCATATCTTTAAATCCGCCAGCAGCGAGTGCAATAATGGCTTTAGACTCTTCATGGTTCATAACAGTATTGGCTAAACTAAATGAGATAGCATGTGGTAAATGTGACATAAAACAAGCATGAACATCATGGTCTTTTGCATCCATAACCACTATTCTCATTCCAATGCTTTGAAAAATTCGAAAGGCTTTATTGACGTGATTGTTTTCATTTTTTTCTAAATTACACAAGACTACCGTTTTGCCTTCATACAACTCATCAATAGCCGCTTTAGGACCTGATTTCTCTGTTCCCGTCATGGGGTGTGCTGCTATAAAGTTTTCTCTTATTTGTGGGGGAATATTGTTAACAATAAACTCTTTAGTTGAGCCCATATCAATAATAGTAGTAGTGCTACTAATATCTAAAAGTTGTGGAAATAATTTAATAATGGCATCAACAGGAATGGCTAAAATAATCACATCTGAAATTTTCTTAAGTGTTTCAAAATCAACAATTTCGTCAACAAGTTTTAACTCTAAAACCTCTTTTTTGGTCTCTTCTTTATGTACATATCCATATACATTTTTTGCAATTCCATATTTTTTTACCGCTTTTGCAATAGAGCCTCCCATAAGCCCTAGCCCAATTATGCCTATATTCACATCGTAACCTTTAAATAAAATTAAAGAAAAAATTATATCTTAATCATCCTATAAAGTTTATTTAGTTATATTATCTGCTTTAATTTATACAAACTACTAAGGATTACTGTGAAAACAAGAGTTGCTTTTCTCTCTATTGCTTTAGCCACTGCGTTAAATGCTCAAACCATTCAAAAGATTGAGTTTACAAACCTTTCTAGAATTTCAACAGAAATTGCCACTGAAACTGCAAATATCAGTGAGGGCGATACTTTAGACATAGACAAAGTCAACAAAGCAGTAAAAGATTTTTACAAATTTGGATATTTTGATGACATTCAAGTTCTTGATAATAATGGCATCTTAGAGTTTGTTTTCAAAGAAAAACCCTCTGTTGCTAATGTGGAAATGAGTGGTTACAAATCACGTCAAGATGATATTCAAACGGTCATTAAACGAATTGGTCTCTCAAAAGGAACTATGTACACCAAATCTAAAGTACAACAAGCCAAAGAGTCTTTATTAACAGAACTACAAAGAGAAGGTTTTGTTAATTCGGTTGTAGAAATTGAAGTTGAAGAGATTACTGACTCTTCGGTTGCTTTAAAAATTGAAGTTAATAAAGGTGATGAAATTATCATCAAAAAAGTCAACTATTATGGGGCAACTTCTTTAAAAAAAGGCGACTTTGATTTAGTAACTGCGAATAAAGAAGAAGATTTTATTACATGGTGGTTTGGTCAAAATGACGGAGCTGCACAAATAGAACAACTCCCTTATGAAAACTTACGAATAAATGAACTCTATTTTGAACATGGTTTTTTAGACTCTGCAGTTAAATCTCCTTTCTTGAAAGTTGACTTCTCTTCTAATGAAGCTAAACTTGATTTTTTTATTGATGAAGGTCCACGATATAAAACAGGCGATATTGTTATTTATTTAGATGCTTCTATTTTAGATCCTCAGACACTTTATGAAGAACTAAAACTTAAAAAAGACAAAACATTTAATATAAAGAAACTTCGTGACGATGCAGAGTACATTAAAACACAAGTAGCTGACTTAGGGTATGCCTTTGCACAAGTTAAACACGATATTAACAAAGATACCACACAAAACATAGCCAATGTTGTTTTTTCTGTTATTCCTGGAGAAAAGGTTTATATTAACGATGTTTTTATTTCAGGAAACACCAAAACTCTTGATAGAGTTGTACGAAGAGATATCTATTTATCGCATGGGGATCTGTTTAGTTTAACTGATTATAAAGACTCTATTTTAAAACTAAAAAGAAGTGGTTTTTTTGAAGATGTAACTATTGATCAAAAAAGAATTTCTGAAGATAAAATGGATTTAATTGTTAAAGTTAAAGAGATGGCAACAGGTTCAATAATTTTAGGTGGGGGATATGGTTCATATGATGGATTTATTATCAATGCCTCTATTCAAGACAGAAATATTTTCGGTTCTGGATTAAATCTTGGATTTTCGATTGATACTTCGGATAAACGAAATAACTATTCTCTTTCTTTAGCAAATCCAGCTATTAGAGACAGTGAATACAATGGTAAAATTAAACTCTATAGTAGTACTTTAGAAATTGACAGAACAAACAGTTTTGGAGAGTATGAACTCGATAAAAAAGCAACTGGTTTAATTGTAGGAGCAGGAAAAGAACTTATTCGAAATGTTTATGTTGGTATGGATTACAAAATTGAAACCGTTAAAGAACATTATGATTACTCTGTTGGTTACCTTGGAAATCAACGACAAAACAATGACTATTTATTAAGTTCATTAACGCCTTATATCAACTTTAACAATACAGATGACTACTATTTTCCTCGAAATGGATTTAATGCAGGAACTTCTTTAGAGTTTGCAGGAGTAGGTGGCGATGCTAAATATTTAGAGAGTTCAAGTTACTTAAAATACTATTATTCACTTGAACATATTATTGATTGGGATGCTGTTTTTAGATACCGAGGTCAAGTTAAAGCTATTGTAGATAATGGAATGGTTCCTTATGGAAACTCTCTTTATATGGGAGGACCAAAATCAGTACGAGGGTTTGAATCGTATGCATTTGGACCTGACTATGATATTACTGGAAAAGATGAACCTTTTAAATACAGTTTTACTAATGGATTTGAGCTTAACTTTCCACTAGTACCCTCTGCGAAAATGCGATGGGGAGTATTTTACGACCACGGGATGATTGGGAAAGACACTTTTAGTGACATAAAACGAAGTGGTGCTGGGGCATTAATTGAGTGGATTTCTCCAGTTGGACCACTTCAATTTATCTTCTCTCAACCTTTAGACGATCAACCTGAAGATAAAACCTCTACCTTTGAATTTAGTTTAGGTACAAGTTTTTAATGGTGGATTTAACAAAACGATTAAGTAATAAAGAGGCACTTGAAATATTACAAAACATGCCTCTTTTAGAGTTAGGTGAATTGGCGTTTAAAAAAAAACAACAACTTCACCCTGAAAAAATAACCACTTTTGTGGTTGATAGAAACATTAACTATACCAATATCTGTTTTGTAGATTGCAAGTTTTGTGCCTTTTATCGCCATGGAAAAGATGACGATGCCTATGTTTTAACCTACGATGAAATAGATGAAAAAATTGAAGAGTTGTTAGCTATTGGAGGAACTCAAATACTCATGCAAGGGGGAGTTCACCCTAAGCTTAAAATTGAGTATTATGAAGAGTTAGTTGAACACATTCATACTAAATTTCCACAAATCACCCTTCACTCTTTTTCAGCCATTGAAATTGATTACATTGCAAAAATTTCAAAACTAAGTTACTTAGAGGTGTTAAAGAGGCTTCAAGCAAAAGGGCTTAGTTCAATTCCAGGAGCTGGGGCTGAAATTTTAAGTGACAGAGTTCGTGATTTGGTTGCAGCTAAAAAACTTGACTCTAAAAACTGGCTAAAGGTACATGAAACGGCTCATGGCATAAATATGAAAACTACAGCAACTATGATGTTTGGTACCGTTGAAACAGATGAAGAGATTATTGAACATTGGGAAAAAATACGCACTCTACAAGATAAAACAGGAGGTTTTAGAGCCTTTATTTTATGGTCTTATCAAAGCGAAAATACAAAGTTACTTGAAGAGATGCCACATATTCAACCCCAATCTTCAAACCGTTATTTACGCCTTTTAGCATTGTCTAGATTATATTTAGATAATTTTAAAAACATCCAAAGCTCATGGGTTACTCAAGGCAGTTACATTGGTCAAATGGCACTAAAGTTTGGTGCCAATGATTTGGGAAGCACCATGATGGAAGAGAATGTTGTAGCTGCAGCTGGGGCTAAAAATGAGATGAATCAAGAACAAATGATTACTTTAATTAAAGACGTAGGGGAAAACCCTGCAAAAAGAGACACTGCTTACACAATATTACAAAGGTTTTAACATGTTTAAACAAAAAAATATGATTTTAACTTCTATTCTAATTTTTATAATTACACAAGGATTTTTAATGAGTGCTACAATAAAGCAAATTAAAACAGATAATTTAACCATACCCGTTGTGTTTGAACACACTTCTATCTTACCTACATTTAATCTTCAATTGGTTTTTAAAAACTCAGGTTATATTCAAGATAATGAGAAAAATGGTTTAGCCAACTTAAGTGCAAAACTTTTAAATGAGGGAACAAAAACTTTAGGAAGCACTAAATTTGCACAAAAACTTGAAAACAGAGCTATCTCTTTACACGCTTCAAATGGCTTTGAAACCTTTGTTATTGAGCTTACAAGCCTAAAAAGTGAATACCAAACGGCCATTGAACTTTTAAAAGAACTTTTAAATGATCCCAATTACTCTAAAAAATCACTTGAAAAGATAAAAACAACATTAATAGGTGGATTAAAACGAAAAGAGAATGATTTTGATTATATGGCACGCAATAATCTAAACAGACTTCTTTTTAAAGATACCGCTTTAGAAAATCCTTCAAGTGGAACCATTGAATCTATTTCAACCATTGAATTAAAAGATGTTAAACAATTTATTGAAAAAAACTTAGTGTTAAGTAATTTAATTGTAGTTGCTGGTGGAGATATTAGTTTTGAAGAGTTAGAAGCTCAAATACAACCTATTTTAAACTCTTTTAAAAAAGGTGAAGAGAACAGTGCAAAAATGATTGAAGCAAATAGCAATGCTTTCATTAAAGAAGAGTTAAAAGAGACCGAACAAGCCTATATTTATTTTGGTAGTCCTTTTAATTTAGATGCAAAAGATGAAAAAACCTATATAGCCAAGGTTTCCTCTTTTATTTTAGGTGGAAGCGGTTTTGGAAGTCGTTTAATGGAAGAAATTCGTGTTAAACGAGGCTTAGCTTACAGTGCTTATGGTTCTGTTTCTATTAATAAATCGCACTCTTCATTTTCAGGTTACTTGCAAACTAAACTTGAAAGTGCGCAAGAAGCTCAAGCATTAGTAAGCCAATTAATCCATGAGTTTGTTAAAAATGGAGTTACTCAAAAAGAGTTAGAGAGTGCTAAAAAGTTTTTATTAGGAAGTGAGCCTTTAAGAACTGAAACTTTAAGTCAACGCCTTAATCGTGCATTTACTTATTATTATAGAGGTTTAGAGCCTAACTTCGCTCAAATAGAGTTGGAAAAAATAGAGAGTTTAACTCTTGAAGAGTTAAACTCTTTTATACAATCTCACGATGAGATTAATAATTTATCATTTTCAATTGTAAGGAAATAACATGTTACGATTTGCCCCAAGCCCAACAGGCGACATGCACATAGGAAATTTACGAGTTGCTCTGTTTAATTATATTTTATCAAAACAACTCAAGGAAGAGCTTTTAATTCGAATTGAAGATACCGATAAAGAGAGAAATATTGAAGGCAAAGATAAAGAAATTTTAGAGATTTTAAACCTTTTTTCTATTGAATATTCACGAGTAGTGTACCAAAGTGAAAATTTAAAATATCATCAAAAAATAGCAATGCAACTTATGTCTAATAAAAAAGCATTCTCTTGTTTTTGTTCTGATGAAAAATTAGAAGAGTTAAGAGAAGAAGCCAAAGCCAATAGCAAACCGTATCGTTACGATGGCTTTTGCGCAACGCTTAGCGATGAAGCTGTTTTAAATACAAATGCCCCTTTTACAGTACGAATTGCACTTCCAGAAAAAAATATAGCCTTTAAAGATTTACTTAAAGGAGAGTTTGATTATGAACCTTTTGATGTAGATGCTTTTATTATTTTAAGACACGATAAAACTCCAACGTATAACTACGCTTGTGCTGTTGACGATATGTTGTATGACATTTCAACCGTTATAAGAGGAGAAGACCATTTGTCAAATACTCCTAAACAAATACATGTACGAGCTTCTTTAGGATATGACAAAGTAGTTAATTATATTCATTTACCCATTATTTTAAATGCTCAAACGGGTAAAAAAATGAGTAAACGAGATGACGCAAGTAGCGTAAAGTGGCTTGTTTCTGAAGGTTTTTTGCCAGCGGCTATTGCTAATTATTTGGTTTTAATTGGTAATAAAACACCCACAGAAATTTTTACTATAGAAGAAGCCATAACATGGTTTAGTGTAGATAATATCTCTAAAAGTTCAGCAAAATTTGATATGGATAAACTGCGATTTATTAATCGTAAACATCTAGAAATTATTGACAATATGCGTTTATCTAAACTTTTAGGATTTGCAGATGAGTCAATAGGACAATTGGGAAAACTTTATTTAGAAGAAGCAAGTACTCTTAAAGAGTTACAATCAAAGATTGATACTCTTTTTTCAGATAAAACTTTTATGGAAGAGTTTAATGAAGAGTTTTTAACCATTAAAGAGTGTTTACAAAAAGCTCCATTTTTTGAAGAGTTTGATGCCTTAAAAGAGTATGTTACTGAACAAACCAATTTAAAAGGGAAAGCTCTGTTTAAACCCTTAAGATTTGCATTAACAGGTGAAATTAATGGTCCTAACTTATCTGATATTTATCCTTTTATTAAAAACTATATAGGAGAAATTGTAAAATGATAGAAGCATTATTAAGCTCAATTAGCGTAGTTATTCTAGGTATAATTTCTTTATACAAATGGATTATTATTATCTCATCCTTATTAAGCTGGGTGCGACCTGACCCATATAACCCAATTGTACAAATGTTAACAAGATTAACTCAACCTGCCTATGCTTTGGTTCGAAGAGTTATTCCAACCGTGGTAGGTGGAATGGATTTAGCCCCTATTATTGTAATTTTTGCACTTATTTTCCTTGAAACTTTTTTAGGAAGATTATTTGCTTCATTGATGTAATATGAGAAGTAAACATTTTTTTAATAAAAGCCTTTTATTCTCTTTTTTAGTTGCTTCCTCTTTACACAGCAATGAACCTATTTCCCTAGAGTGGCTTGAAACAAAGCCACGAACTATTACAAAAGACTTCTATATTTGGCAATTTTTACAACAAGATATTACTCCTAATGATGCAAGCATTGCTTTAGGGGGAGCTAGAAATGTCAATAACACTCTTTTTACTTTATATGCCAAAAAAATTAATCACGATGAAACGTATGCCATAATAGAGTGCCAAAATGCCAGTGCTTTGGATTTATTAAATACTTCAGCCAATTGTGTGCGACTGGGGCTAACTCCAAGCAAAGCTTTAAAGCTTAACTATCAAGAAAAAAATCAAGCTATTGAAATATTACAAGACGAATACCCTTCATATGCTTCTTTAATTGAAATACTCAATGCTCCTTTGCCTTTTACCAAACTATTAGCAGCTTCGCCTAAACTTTTTTTTGAAGTCTTTAATGTAATTGAGATGAACTTTATAGAGCAACACTTAAATTATAAAATTCCAATTAGCACCATTAATAAGCTAGCCCTATTTCCTAATTTTAATCTTACGCTTAAACGCATTATTACCAATAAAAACCTTAATAATTTACAAGAATCACTATTGGAATCTTTTGATACATCAAAACTCAATACTCAATCTCTTTTTTTCTTAAGCATTAATGCTTTAAAATATGAAAAAAAAGAGTTAGCTCTTAGCTATTTAGAAGAAGCCAATAAAAAATCTTATTATAGAAGTGAAAAAGATAAGATTAATTTTTGGCTTTATACTATTACTCAAGAAAAAGAGTTCTTAGAAAAACTAAGCAACAGTTACGATGTTAATATGTACGCTTTGTATGCCAAAGAAAAACTCAATAAACCCTATAAAAACATTATGTACTCTCTTCCAAAAGCTTCTAAAAAATCGTTATCTGCTTTTGATTCGTTAGATCCTTTTGCTTGGATTGAAGTGTTAAACAATACTCAAAACAATTTAAAATATGAAGAACTTTTTAACACAAAGCAGACACAAGCTCATTGGGCTTATATGTTAGAGAAAGAAAATAAGTACCAAACATTTTATTATATTACTCCATATAGCGAATATTTAAAAGGTTATAGCACCAAACGAAAAGCCTTAATTTATGCTCTTGCTAAAAAAGAGAGTCATTTTATTCCAACTGCCGTTTCATCTGCTTATGCTTTAGGAGTTATGCAAATAATGCCATTTCTAAGTAAAGCCATTGCCAAAGAGCTAAATGTTCCCTATATATTGCAAGAGCAATTAACTCCTGCAACTAATATTAAATATGCCAATCATCATTTAAATTATTTAGAAAAACAGTTTAATAATCCATTATTTATTGCCTATGCTTACAATGGAGGTGCTGGATTTATGAAACGCACATTAGAAAAAGGGTTTATTGAAAAGAATAGAGCCTATGAGCCTTTTTTAAGCATGGAGCTAATGTCCAATGATGAATCAAGAGAGTATGGAAAACAAGTTTTAGCAAACTACTATATTTATATTAATCATTTAGATAAAAAAAATCCAATAAAGCTATCTACTCTTTTGGAAAATTTATAGTGCAACTTCCTAAAGTCGTATGACTTAATATTAACTTTAAGCTATACGGATCTATGATTTCTTCTTTTATCTTTTCAGATATTAAACCTGTATTGACTTTTTTTACACTAACATTTGTTTTCTCTTCGTCAAGAGGCTTAAAAGAAATTACAAAATAAGAAGCCCAGGAATTGTGTAAAGGAAGATTATTAAACATTTCATGTTCTTTATTTAAAGGCTCAAAAGATACATACGAAGTTTCATCTAGTTTTAATTGAAACTCTTCATTGTTATAAAAAGGTTCATTGTCGTGTTTAGTTTCAACGACATACACACCAACAATAAAATTTTCTTTATCATTGTTCCACTTTGCATCAACCGAGTTTAAATAGGTGGCGGTGAACAGCACTTTGACTTGGTCGTCATATACAATATCACATTTATTAGTGTACTGAAGTGCTTTAGCATACAATTCTTCTTTTTCAAAATGTTTTAACGCTCTATTTGGAGCACACGCTACTAGTATCATTGAAAATAGAAGAAAAGAAAGTTGTTTTATCATAAAATCACCCTAAAAAATAATTCAAAGATTTTACACTAAAGATACTATGAAGTTACTTTATTCAATTTATTTTAAAACAGTTGACAATTAAAGAATCAATACGGCATACTTTGAAAAAAAGGAGACCCATGTTAGAGTTACAAAATGAAATCATAGGATTTTTACTTATCTCATGTGCGGTAATTGCCTTAGCACTTTATACGCATAAGCTTCAAAAAAGAGATGAGCAATAGAGTTAACCTTTTAAATAAGTACCTATTTTATTTGGGTTAACTCTTTATCTATAAATTTCCTTTTAACACTCCGTAAAGTTATTTTAACAATCATTTAGATAAAATCCCCGTATGAATACACATAGTTTAGATACAAAATCTTATAAAAGATTAGCTGTTGCTTTTAGTGGTCCTTCTAATAATGGTAAAACGACTTTGGTCGTTAAAGTTGCAAGCATCTTGCAAGACCGTGGGTTTAAAGTAGCTATTGTTAAACACGATCCTAAAGATAAAGCTCGATTTGACCGAGAAGGAAAAGATTCTGATAAATTTTCCCAAACAGGTGCAGATGTTGCGGTTGTTAGTCCTAATAGAACCACCTTGTTTAAACAAAGCAGCTCTTCTATTGATGAACTTATTACTTTATTTGATGAGTTTGATTATTTACTAGTAGAAGGACTTAAAACTCTTCCCCTACCTAGAGTTTCTGTTTTTAGAAACCACCTAGATGAATCCTATTTTGAAGTAAGCAATGCCATTGCTTGTGATGAGAGTATTGATACAACAAACATTCCCGAACCAATAGAAATATTGGATTTAAATAGCCCTGAAGAAGTGATTCTTTGGATTGAAAACAACGCAAAGCGAGTATAAAATGCAAAGTATATTTGAAGCCATAAAAGAGACCGCCATTGAGATACAAAAACTCATTGAACAAGGTGATACAAGTAAAAGTGAACTGGAAAATGCAACGGGTGATACCCAACTTAAACTCGATATTAAAAGTGATTTAGTTATTGAGAAAATTTTTGCAAAAGTAGCTTGCATTAAACAAATAGTTTCAGAAGAACAAGAAGAGATTAAATATCTTCATGAAAATGGAAAGTATTTAATTGCTTATGATCCACTTGATGGTTCATCTTTAGTTGACGTAAATTTATCGTTGGGTTCTATTTTTGGAATTTACGAAAACTCCTTTGAAGGCAAAAATATTGTAGCTTCAGTATATGTGGTTTTTGGTCCTAGAGTGGAACTAATCATTGCTCATGATGATGTAAAAATGTACCGTTTATTAAATGGTAAATTTGAGTTTATTCAACTCATTAAACTTGAAGAAAAAGGGAATTTAAGTGCGCCTGGCTCTACACAAATGTGTTGGGAACCACACCATAGAAAACTTATTGATGATATGTTCGAAGAGTCTTATACGTTAAGATACTCAGGAGGAATGGTTCCTGATTTACATCAAATTTTAATTAAAGGTGGAGGATTATTTTCATATCCTGGAACTTCTGACAGACCTGAGGGAAAATTAAGAAAACTCTTTGAAGTTTTTCCTTTTGCATATACTTTTGAAAAAGCCAATGGAGCTTCTATAAATGGAAAGCAAAGAGTACTAGACGTTGAAACTGGTCATATTCATGAAACTTCACCTGCTTTTTTTGGCTCAAAAGAGGAAATCAATCGTGTGTTAGCAGTTTATAAAGATAATGAGTAACAACGAAAAAGCACTTGATGAATGGGAAGAAAAACTAGAAGTTCAACTTCAAGTTTTAAAACAGTGTCAACAAGATAAAAACCTTATAGGGTGCGAAAGTTGCGAAGTTTTTTTTTCCTGTGAAGTGCGAAAAAGATATGTAGTAGCCGTATATGAATCAATGAACAAGGGTTCAAGCGGTGGATTTGAATTTTAATTAGAAGGTAAAAAATGGAACAAACTTGTAAAAATGTATATATATCAACCCCAATTTATTATGTCAACGATGTCGCACATATAGGTCATGCCTACACCACTATTATTGCAGATATGATTGCACGGCATTCAAGATTAACAGGTTTAAACACATTTTTATTAACAGGTACAGATGAACATGGTCAAAAAATTGAACAAAGTGCTTTAGCACGGGGAAAAACTCCTCAAGAATATGCCAATGAAATCAGTGGAAAATTTAAAGCTCTATGGGATGATTTTGATATTACATATGACAAGTTTATTAGAACAACGGATGAAGATCATAAAATTGGTGTTCAATACGCATTTGAAAAAATGTACGACAAAGGCGATATTTACAAAGGCGACTATGAAGGGTATTATTGCGTAAGCTGCGAAACATTTTTTACACAACCCCAACTAATAGATGGAGAGTTTTGTCCTGATTGCGGGAAGCCTACAAATATTGTAAAAGAAGAGAGTTATTTTTTCAAATTATCAAAATATGAGGACAAACTTCTTAATTGGTATGAAGAAAATTTAGACTGTATTTTACCACGTGCAAAGAAAAATGAGATAGTTAATTTTGTTAAAGGAGGTTTACGAGATTTATCAATTTCTAGAACCTCTTTTGATTGGGGTGTGAAACTTCCTAAAAATATCAATGAACCCAACCATGTTATGTATGTATGGCTTGATGCTTTGCTTAATTATATTACCGCACTAGGGTATGGAACGGATAATAAAAATATGGAATTTTGGCCTGCAAAAATTCATTTAGTAGGAAAAGATATTCTACGATTTCATTCCATTTATTGGCCTGCATTTTTAATGAGTTTGGATTTACCCCTTCCTACTCATATAGCAGCACACGGTTGGTGGACACGAGATGGTGAAAAAATGTCAAAATCAAAAGGCAATGTGGTTGACCCAAGAGAGATAGCCAATGCTTATGGATTAGATGCATTTAGATACTTTTTACTTAGAGAAGTTCCTTTTGGTCAAGATGGTGATTTTTCACAAAAAGCGTTAATGGACAGAATCAACTCTGATTTAAGTAACGATTTGGGAAATTTATTGAACCGAATTATGGGAATGAGCGATAAATATTTCAACTATGAAATCAGTTCTAAAGATGTTTCTAAATTTCATAAAAAAGAGCTTGATGAAGTCAATGCTATTTTAGAAAATGTTGAAGCATTTATTTCTAATATGCAGTTAAATAGATACCTAGAAGAGATATGGAAAGTGTTAAGTATTGCCAATAAAGCCATTGGAGATTATGAACCTTGGACAAAAATGAAAGAGGGAAAAACTGACGAAGCTATGGCACTGGTGGCATTAATTGTTAATATTGTTGCTAAAGTTGCACTTTTATTAGACTCTGTTATGCCTGAAAAAATATCTCAAATTGCTAAATGTTTAGGTATAACTATTAATACAGCAACCTATGAAGATTTAATTAAAAATAAAAATTTAGTTGTCCAAACGACTATTACAAAAGTGGAACAACTTTTTCCAAGAATTGAGGAGATTTTAATAGAACAAGCTCCTTCAAGCGATGTTTCACAAAATCAAACTGAAGTTGATGCTCAAAATAAAAAAGAGACCAATAAAGAAGAAAGTTCTGAAATTGAAGATGACAACTTAATCACCATTGACCAATTTTTTCAAACAAGCATTAAAATAGGCACTATTGTAGAAGCAGAGGAAGTACCAAAATCTAAGAAACTTTTAAAACTACAAGTAGATTTAGGCGAAGGAAGAAACCGTCAAATATTAGCTGGCATAAAAGAGTTTTATGAAGCTTCTGAATTAGTAGGTACACAAGCGTGTGTAGTTGCTAACTTAAAACCTGCAAAACTCATGGGAATGATAAGTGAAGGCATGTTGTTAGCAGCAAAAGATGAAAATGGTTTAAATTTAATTCGTCCAGAAAAACCCAAAGTTGCTGGAACAAAAATAAGTTAATTCGTGCAAATTTCATCGATTAATGAAATAATTCAAGGAAAGTTACTCAACTTTCCTGCCGTATCTTTTATTTATAATGTTAAAACCGATGTTAAAAAAATTCTTGAAGGAGATCTTTTTTTCGCTTTAAACGAAGAGGATATTCCAGCTGCCATAGAACAAGGTGCTTTTGCTATTGTGATAGAAAAAAACACTGCTATACTAGATAATGAAATTGCGTGGATAAAAGTCGACTCTCTATCTGTTGCCATTGTCAAATATCTTCGCTACAAACTCAGCCAAGTAGAACTTCAAGCATATCATTGCGATGATATAAGCTATGAATTACTTAAAATATTTTCAAATCAATTGCAACAAATTCCAAAGATATGGCTATTTTCAACGAATACTCACGCTCTATTATCTCATATTAACGATCTTAAAAGTGGTGACACTTTAATCTGCAACAATCAAGAACTGCTCATTTCTCTTTACCCTAACTATCAAAACTTTAATCAAGATACAACTTTTAAAATAAAGAATCTTATTGAACACTCTTTATTTGAAACAAGCTTTAGTTATAAAGATTATTTCTTTTCTCGTATAAAACTCTCTTCTTTATACATTCAACCATTTTTAGAAGTTTCAAACTTTATTGGCTCTTCCTTGGATGTAAATAAATTAAAAAAAGTCAACTACTTTAAACCCATTTTTATTGATAAGTTTTTTAATGCTTGTGAATATGGTAAAAGTGATAAATTTATACTTATTCAAGAAAAAGAGAACCTAGCACAAAAAGAGTTAAAATATATTCATGAAAAATATAAATACGCTAAAACTATTGTGTTTTCAAAAGAGCCTTTATTGTTTGAAGGGTTTGACTCTATTATTGTAGAAGATTTGGAAAATATTTTTCAAATCTTACAAGACTCCTCATTTAATGCCGTTTATATTATAGGCTTTAAAAAACAAAAAGTAGAACAACTTTTCGAAAACAACAATTCAACAACTTCTTTACTTTGATAGTTTAAAATACCATTCCAAAAGAACCTATAACTTTACCTAATATTGTAATTTCATTTTTCTGCACAACTTGAACGGGATACTCTTTATTGTCCGAAATAATATCAAGCCTACCATCTACTCTTCGTTGCACTCGTTTTACAAACAATCCGTGAAGAGTTGTAAATGCATATACACCCTCTTTTGTAAAATCTTTTTTAGTAGAGTCTAAGAAAATAATATTGTCTGAATTAAGTGTGGGTTCCATTGAATCCCCTACTACATTAATAGCTTCTAAATTTTTGAGGTTTTTCTCACCACCTAGCATATTGGCAAAATAAGCAGGTACTTCAAGCTTTTCATAACTCTCTTCACTCTCATAAGCTCCTCCTCCAGCACTTACATTTACATTGGTATAATATTTAATCCAATATTTGTCTGTTGAGTCAAGCAGTGAGCTTGGATTTTGATTATAAAACAACCAATTAATTGAAATTTTCTTCAATGCACAAAAATTTAACACATTGGTAAAAGGAATTTTATTTCTGTTTTTCATGGTTGCAAAGTTAACTTGTGATAATCCCAATGCATTTGCCACATCTTTATCAAAAACTTTTCCATCTTTTCCATCTTTACTTAAAACATCTTTAAGCTTCTCAATAATTTCACTGACAATTAACATGGTCACTCCTTTTTCTATAATTGTATTACAATTTGCAATATTTTTCAAGATAATAAAAAAAATAGTTTAGAATTTGACATAAATAAAATAAAGGATAGGCAATGAGTAAGAAAATAGTTCAAATAAGCAATGATTTTTTGAATATTTTATATAAAATAGATGCGGCTTTATACAAATTAGGAGATAAAATTTTTTAATTTTTGTCACTGCAGCCAAAGTTTTCAAATTTCGTCAAATTAACGCTCTAAAATCAATTTCGATAAAGCTTAATTTTAATAAAATGTTTGCATCTAATTACAGTGGTCACCGCGGAGAGTAATATGGAACAAAATTTAGTCTTAGAGGCTTTAAAATTTATGATGCTTGGAATGGGAGTTGTATTCTCTTTTTTAGTTATCATGATTTATGCGTTAAAAGTACAAGCTGTACTAATTAACAAGTTTTTCCCTGTTGCAGAGAAACAACCTATTAAAAAGGTGCATCCACAAGTTGTTGCATCTGATACTGCAAAAAAAATAGCTGCTATTAGTGCAGTTATTCAACATCACAACAATCTAAAAGGTTAATATAAATGTCAAAGAAATATATTGATGTAATGGATACCACTTTTAGAGATGGATTCCAATCTGTTTTTGGTGGTAGAGTTCTTATGGATGATTTTTTTCCAGCAGTAGAAGCTGCAAAAGAAGCAGGTATAACACACTTTGAATTTGGAGGAGGAGCACGATTTCAGTCTCTTTTCTTCTATTTAAAAGAGAATGCCTTTGAAATGATGGACAGA
>Ga0265294_10002161_pt1 | contig 25993 bp, 18 predicted proteins | sample MunlanPumphouse3_FD_192504 | JGI IMG/M metagenome (GOLD analysis project Ga0265294, IMG submission 192504) | Groundwater microbial communities from a municipal landfill in Southern Ontario, Canada - Pumphouse #3 | ecosystem: Environmental > Aquatic > Deep subsurface > Groundwater | place... | reverse complement strand
GGCGATGTTATTTTGGCCGGATCCAATGTGGATTTTTCGGGCAATGCGGATGGAGATATCTTGATTGCGGCTAGCGACACGCGCGTCAATGGAAATAGCTCGGGCGATGTCCGCATCGCGGGAGGCAGTATTATTCTGGAGGGGAGCGTGGCAAAAAACGTTACTATCATCGGCAGTAATGTGATTATTAACGAGAGTAGTGTGATTGAGGGAAATCTTTATGTTGCGGGAGGCAAGGTAGATCTTCGCGGTGAGGTCAAAGGCATCGCCAAAATCTATTGTTCTGATTTGATTTTTTCCGGCAAGGTGGGCGGTGATGCCGACTTCCGTTCTAACACGACTTCTGTGCTTCAAGATTCTGTCATCGACGGCAATTTCACTTATGCCACCGGCAGCTCGGATTTTGTGGTGGGTGAGGGGGTGGTCAAAGGCAGTGTAACTCAGGAGCCGATGAAGAATCTCACTGACAATTACACCAAGGGCTCAACTACCGGAGCCGGTGTTGTTATCTGGCAATTCCTGAGTCTCTTGATGGTGGTATTGGTCCTGACCAGCCTTTTTGCCAAGCAAGTAAAGGCGCTCACAGTACCTATTACAAAAAAGGAAGTTTGGCAACGTATCGCTACCGGTTTTATATGGCTTGTTGTAAATCCGATTGTTATCCTTGTTGCTATACTCACTGTCGTCGGTGCGCCGCTGGCGTTGATGATTCTGTTTGTTTATATCGTGCTTATCATTTGTGCGATGGCAATTTCTCCCATGCTCTTGGGGAATATGGTTAATGAGAGGTTGCGTCTGTATGTTAAAGCGGATAAGAACCTTTGGAAAGATTTTATCTCGGGTTACGTGGCGATGCAGATTATCGGGCTCGTTCCTGTTCTGGGTAGTTTGGCGCTTCTCCTTCTTTTCCTCTTCTCTTTTGGAAGAGTGGCGAAATATGTCGCGGCGGCGGTCAAGGAAAACGGATAAAGTATTTCTAATCGTGGAGTAGCAGACTTTAGTCTGCGCTGCTGTCCCATACAAAAACAACAAATGTATATATCGCATTTAGTGGTCTAAGTCAACCGCGCGGGATGAATCCCGCCATTCCTTGAGAGCAATAAATTATTTCGAATATGAGATTTTTCCGGCATAGCACGGGGGTTCTGGATATTTTGGGATACCAAAATTTTAGAATGACAGATAGAGGTGTGTGCCAATAAAATACAAGAAGGACAGTCTTTTTGATGTCGCAAGGACTGTTCTTTTTTTGTGTCGAAAAGTAAATTGACTAAAGCGTAGTTTCAAGCTATATTTATGGGTCTTTCCTGATTTGTTTGACCTTTCAAGACACAAGTTGATATAATGTACATGAAGGAAGGATCAAGGATATTTTTTGATTAAATATTTATTTTCACAAATATGTGTGGACACAATAAATGGTCTCAGATCAAGAGACAGAAAGGCGTTAATGATGCCAAGAGATCCAAGGTTTTTGCCAAGTTGGGCAAGCTGATCACAATGGCAGCTAAGCATGGAGGCGAAGTTGAGATGAACCCGACGCTGAAAATCGCGGTCGATAAAGCCAGACAATCCAATATGCCGGCGGATGTTATCAAGAAGGCTATTCAGAAAGGGACGGGCGAATTGGCGGGTGGAACTATCGAAGAGATTCTTTATGAGGCTTATGGTCCGGAAGGTACCCCTTTGATTATCGAGGCGACTACGGATAATAATAACCGTACGGTTTCGGAAGTGAAACATATTCTTTCCAAAAATGGCGGGCGCTTGGGCGAGAGTGGCAGTGTCAAGTGGATGTTTGATCGTTTCGGCTATGCCGAAATCACACGTACGGCGACGATGGATATGGAAATGGTGGAGATGGCGGCGATAGAAGCGGGGGCGGAGGATATCAGCGCGCTGGATTCGGTCGTCGTGGTTTATATGAAACCTGAAGATCTGTATCAAGTGAAAAGTGAAATCGAAAAACAGGGGTTTGAAATTTCTGAGAGCGGTTTTGAATGGAAGGCTAAAGAAAAAGTTAAGGCGAGCGAAGAGCTGGTCGGCAAAATCGATGCGCTATTTGATGCGCTGGACGAACAGGAAGACGTGAATGAAGTTTATTCGAACTTGGAGGATTAGAAAATGCTATAAAGGAATAATGGTTTATTATTACCCCTCACCCCGACCCTCTCTCAGTGGGAGAGGGGACATGACAATATTGTGTGGATTCCAATGTAAGGAGGAGTAAGGGGTTTTATTGCTACACGAGGCATAACGGGATTTTTCGGGGTACCTCAGAATGACAAGCGGTAAGCGAAAAAATATCGTGTTTTTGCATAAAGTAAGTGGTCATTGCCAATCGTAACAAATAAGACTAACATATGATTATTCTGGGAATAGACCCGGGCACAGCCACTACGGGATATGGGGTTTTGGAAAGTGAAGGCGGCAAATTGAAGATGATTGAGAATGGCTGCTTGTTGACTGACAAGGGATTGGAGATGCCGGAGCGATTGGACATTTTGGGACGGGGTATCAGGGGTATTATCGACCGATTTTCTCCTGAGGTTATGGCGATTGAAGAACTGTTTTTTTTCAAAAATAAGAAGACGGTTATCTCCGTGGGGCAGGCGCGCGGGGTGGCGGTCTTTGTAGGTAAGAATGCCGGACTTGGAATCCATGAATACACGCCACTGCAAGTGAAGCAGGCGGTGACCGGTTATGGGCGCGCCGAGAAAAAGCAGGTGCAGCTGATGGTAAAGAGTATTCTCAAACTCAAAGATATTCCCAAGCCTGACGATGCTGCCGACGCTTTGGCGGTTGCAATCTGTTGCGCTTCATCTATCAATTTCGAAAGGAAGGTGCAGGATAAAACGAGATAGGGTTTGCGCGTTTTGAATATTATTTTATGTTTCTTACTATCTTGAATGGGAACCCCCGTTTTCGCAAGGATAAATTCCGCGGAGTGAGGGATATCAATACTATACGGGACATAATGGGATCCTTCGGAGTACCTCAGGGCCTACCCTCGATCCTCGATCAGGTCGAGGACAGGCTCTGAGCGGGGGATGACAAGCAGATTTCAAATTATTTATTCCCCTTCATCCTAACCTCCTCCCGATGGGAGAGGGGACGATTCTCAAAAGTTTTATTAAGGTTCAGATTATATAAATTTAAATCTAATTTATGTCAGAGCTAGTGAGTTTCATTATGGCCCAGCATGTCGACATCAACACGGTATTCCTCTTGTTGGCGCTTCCGTTTATCGCGACTCTTATCGCCGGCTTCCGTCAGATTATCGGTATCAAATCTTTCGGTATCTATTCGCCGCTGGTGCTTACGTTCGCTTTTTGGGCGACCGACCTCAAATACGGGGTGGCGATTTTTTTGGTGATTTTTACTACCGGCACCATCGCGCGCTATATTCTCAAGAAAGTGCGGCTCCTTTATATGCCGCGTATGGCGATCGTGCTCACGCTTATCAGCATCGCCGTTCTGGCACTCATCACTATCGGCGGGCATTTTCAGCGTTATGGGCTTTCTTCTACTTCTATCTTGCCTATTCTGATTATGATCGTACTTATCGAGAAATTCATCTCTGCGCAGGTGGAAAAAGGTTTCCGTACTGCCGCATTTCTTTCTCTTGAAACGCTCAGTATATCTATCGCAGGATATTTCGTGCTCAGCTGGGGGGCCTTCCAGCGGTTTGTCCTGGAATATCCCTATTACGTATTCGGCCTTCTAGTTATCGATTTTCTCTTGGGTAAATGGTCCGGACTTCGCCTCAGCGAATATTTAAGATTTAGGAATGTAATAAAACATGTTGACGTTGATTAAAAAAAGCCGGGCCATATTGGGGATGAACGCGCGCAATCTTTCCTACATCGGACCCAATAATACCAAAAAAGCAATCGATCTTGCCAACGACAAATTGCGCAGCAAGGAGGTTCTTCGTGCGGCCGGAATTCCCGTGCCGGAAGTTTACGGTATCATCCGTAATCGTCAGGAACTGGAAAATTTCAAATGGGAGAGTCTACCCAAGAGTTTCGTTTTGAAACCTAACCGTGGAATGGGGGGCGATGGCATCAAGATCATTTACGGTAAGAAAAATGACAAATGGATCTTGAGCGAAGGCCGGACTGTGGGGGTGGAAGATTTTCGTAGCCATATTTTTAATATTTTCGATGGGTTCTATTCTCTCTTCGGTGGAGAGGATATCGCCTTTTTTGAAGAGCGGATAAAAATCAATAATTCGCTAAAGCCGTACTCTTTTCGGGGCATACCGGATATCCGAGTCATCGTTTATAACAACGTTCCGGTGATGGCGATGCTTCGGCTTTCAACCAAAGAATCTGGTGGGAAAGCCAATCTGCATCAGGGTGGAATCGGAGTCGGTATCGATATCGCGACCGGTATTACCACACAGGCAATACAGCACGACCAGATTACCGAAAGGACACCCGATGCCAAACTCAAGCTGAGCGGTATCCGTGTTCCGTATTGGAAAACTATTTTGGAAATCGCCATCCAATGCCAGAAGACTTCCAGTTTGGGCTACGTAGGAGTCGATATCGCCATCGACAAGGAGAAGGGGCCGGTGGTATTGGAGATCAACGCGCACGCGGGACTTTCCATCCAGATTGCCAATTTGGCACCGCTCAAATATCGGCTGCAAAAAGTGCAGGGACTCAAGATCAAGAACGAAGCGCACGCTATCCGCGTGGCGCAGGATCTTTTCGGAGGAGAGATCGAGCAGGAGATTGAGGAGATTTCCGGAAAGCAGATTTTGGGCATAATTGAGGATGTCAGTATACGTCGGCGTGTCGACTCTCGGACTGAAGGATCGGATGAGAGCACGCTGTCCAAAAAAGATAAGGCTAATCTTCAAAAAGAGCGCGCCAAAGAATATATAGGACTTCGCGCCAAAGTAGACACCGGCGCCGGTTATTCTTCAATTGACAAGAGCCTAGCCAGAGAACTTGGCTATGGTGATGTCATTGATGAGTTCGATGCGGTCTCTAAGGATATTCTTCAGCGTACCGGTTCTCAGGAAGAAAGAGATACTCTTCTGAGTGATCAATTTGCAAAATGGGGAGAAGGGTTTAGTAACGTAATCATCAGATCAAGTCATGGAGTATCTTATCGTCTCATTATCAAGATGGACTTGATTTTATCCGGTATCAAGATTAATACTCCAGTTACGGTCATAGAGCGTTCTGATTTGAAATTTCCCGTAATCATCGGCAGGAAAAGCCTCGGTCATTTTTTGGTGGATCCATCTAAGTCTTTGAAAGAACTCTCCAAAAGCGCTGGAAGCTAATTAGTTTATTATCACTAAAATGAATGATATTCGAATCCCAGAGAGTATAAAAATGTTTTCGTCGCGGTTGTTGGCAGAGGCGGCATTAGAACGAGGCATCAAGCTTAATCATATAAATGATTATCAAGAGGAGAATGCCTTCATCGAGCTTAGATTCAAAAAGCATCGCGAATATATTCAGGGAAGCAAAAGCTCGCAGACTTCTGTCACGGCTGATCGTATTTTGGAAAATAAAATGTTAACCAAGGATTTCTTGCGAGAGAAAGGAATATGTCCTACGGAGGGAAAACTGTTCCTTTGCGGAGACACGGAAGATATTAGGAACTTTTGTGAGAAAATAACTTATCCTGTCGTCGTAAAAAAATTTAACGGCACTCACGGTGATCTTGTTTTTGTCGGAATGAAAAACTTCGCTGAAGTCGCGAATGTTTTAAAAAAATATTTTAGCAAAGAAAAATACGTATTAATCGAAAAAGAATTCAAAGGGAGGGAATTCAGATTTATAGCTACGCGGAAGAAAGTTTTGGCCGTTACCTTTCGGGAACCGGCGAACATTGTGGGTGATGGCAAGAGCAGTGTCAAAGAATTGATTGTGAAAAAAAATGAAGATCCTCAAAGAGGATTGAATTATTCTAAGCCCCTGATTACGATTGAAGTTGATGATCGTGTCCGGGCAAAGTTGAAAATTCAGAAGATTGATATCAATTCTATCATTACCAGAGGCGAGAAGGTTTATCTGCGAAATAACTCCAACTTGTCGACTGGAGGGGATAGCGTTGACTTCACCGACAAGGTTCATCCTTATTTCAAGAAGATATCCGTAAAAGCAGTAAGCGCTATTCCCGGACTTTCTTATGCGGGAGTTGATATTATGGTAAAAGGAGATATTTCGCAGAAACCTAAGGATTTTAGCTATGCCGTTTTGGAAATGAATCCTTCTCCGGGCATATTTATGCATCATTTTCCTTATGAAGGGAGGCCGAGGCCTGTCGCCGAAGGCATCATCGACCTTTTGTTTCCTGAGACGAAGAAATAGTCTGTTTCTATATTTTTTGTATTATCTCAGCAAAAACAGCCATTAATAAGCGCTGTTTTTGTTTTTTTCCGAATTGAGCTATACTTAAAGAAAGCTAACAGATCTTTCAATGAAAAAAAAATTACGAATTCTTTTTGTGACTACCGATTTGGACCCATTCTGTAAGGCGGGAGGTTTGGGGGACGTTTCAAGGGATCTTCCTAAAGCGCTCTCTAAGATGGGCTACGACGTGAGAATAATCATGCCGAGACACGGTGTTATAGATGAAGAAAAATACAATATCCAAATAATTCAAGATAATCTTACGGTTGATCTGATGGGTGAGGAAACTTCTTTTAGAATCAAGAAGTCTTATTTGGATACAAAGATTCCCGTATATTTCATCGACAAACACAGATATTTTGGCAGTCGCAGTCATTTATACGGTTATGAAGATGAAAACAAGAGGTCCTTGTTTTTTTGTAAGGCGGTTCTGGAAACAATCAAGAGCCTGGAGGTTTTGGAAGGATGGAAGCCGGACATCGTTCATTGCAATGATTGGCATACTGGGCTTATCCCGTATTTTATAAAAACCGAGTATAGCTCGGATGAACAAATAAAAGATCTGAAGACTCTTTTTACGATTCACAATCTTGCTTTTCAGATGGGGCATGATTGGTGGACTGTTCCCAAAAAGAATGTAGACGATGGACAGAGCCCTTTGGTTAATTTGACCAAGAAAAAAATAAATAATATAAATTTTTCCCGGCGCGCGATTTTGTTTGCTGATATGGTGAACACCGTGAGCGAGTGTTATGCTGAGGAAATTATGCAAGAAAAATTCGGACAGGGTCTTCATCTCGAACTTTCGGAGAAGCATCTGCAAAAGAGATTCTTCGGTATCGTGAACGGGATAGATTATGAAGCTTACAATCCTCGGACTGACCCCGGGTTGGCCACCAAATACAATGCCAATAATTTTGATGACAAATACAAGAATAAGACACTCCTGCAAAAGGAGTATGGGTTGAAGGTTGATAAGGATATCCCGCTACTGGGAATGGTGACGCGCATCACCGAACAGAAAGGATTCGATTTGTTGATGGAGGTCATAGAGCCTTTGCTCCGGCTCAAACTGCAGATTATCATCATTGGCGATGGCGACAAGCGTTACAAAAATTTTTTCGCAAAAGTGGAAAGCAAGCATCCTCGAAAGATGGTGGCGTCCATGCAATTCAAAAGGAAGAATGTGACGCGCATTTACGCCGCCTCCGATATGTTCCTGATGCCTTCGCGTTTCGAGCCGTGCGGATTGGGTCAGCTTATTTCATTGCGTTATGGCTCGGTGCCGATCGTGCGCAAGACCGGAGGATTGTCCGATACGATCAATAACTATAATCCCAAGACGGGGAAGGGCAACGGTTTCACTTTCAGTACTTACGATTCTTTCGCTTTTTTCTCTGCCATTGTACGGGCAGTGGAGACTTTTCGCTATAGTGACATTTGGCGCAAGATCGCGATTAATGGCATGGAAGAATCTTTTTCTTGGGATGTGCCTGCACAAAAATATCTGGCGCTTTATCGCAAGGCCTTAAAAAGTAAAGATTAAATTTATGCCAAAATACGGACCGTATTTGCCGGATATCGAGAAGAAGGTTCACGATAAGATTTCAGAGCTCGAGTTCGATCCGAAATATATTTTTGATACGAATATCCATCAGGAGAGATTTTATACCGCTCCTTGCCGGGATAAGAAAGGCGACAAGGTGGTTTTTAAGATGAGAACAGAGGATTATCAGGAAACAAAGGCATCTTTCCGGAGGGAAATAAAAATCAATCAGCTTTTTACGAAGTTTTATAAACGCAGTAATAAATTGTCGGTTCCTAAATTCGTAAAGGGTGACAGCGAGCACGTTCCGGAGTGGATGGTCTATGAATTTATCGAAGGATATGAAGCGGGGGATTTCTATAATGGTTTGGAAAAAGGTAATATCGGTAAATTCCCTTTGGAGGATTTGATCTCCGGAATCAAAAATATGCAAAAGATGTCGGCCTTTGCGCAAGGAGAGATAAATCTCAAAACGCAAAAATATATAGACTTCAAAAAGGCTTATGAAAAATATCGCGGAAATCTTTCACCGTTCTTCGCGCAGGAGGAGATTGAGAAGGGGGGGGAAATTTTGCAATCAGGTAAAAAGCTTCTGGATGAAAAAAGCGGGATAATAACTCACGGAGATTTTCATCCAGGCAATCTGATTATCACTCCCGGGGAGAAAGCCGCTATCATCGACTGGTATTATGTGCATCTCAATAATATGGCGTTCGATATCGCATTTTTCTATCTTGAAATTTCTGATAGGGAATTTCAAAAGCAGGTATTGGGAAAATTCTTTGAGAAGATGAAGGTCGATAAGACAGAGTTTTGGCATTTATTCCGTCTCGATATATTGCGTCTCGTGCCTCAGAAAATAAATGTTTTCTATGATGCTCTCGGTATTTTGGAGCCGAAGAAAGAAGATTATTACGTCAATCTTACCCCAAAGGGAGTCGCCAAGCTTGAAACGAATCTGGAAGCTTTTCGGAAAGCACTCGCGGGGGAGGACTTTATGTAGAAAATATATTTTATTGTGGAGTATCGAACTTTAGTTCGCGCTGTTACCCCGAGTAGAAGAGCTGTCGTTGACGTTCATTTCATTCGCATTGGACAACGGCGCGGGATAAATCCCGCTACTCCATACAGACGATTAATTCTTTTAGTTTATAAATAAATGAAAATAGGAATCGCTTGCACCAACGCCATCCCCGTGCCCGTGCCTCAAAATGAAATTTATGCCAACCAAGATATAACAGGATGGATTGCCGATGAGCTTGCGATTCGCGGGTATGATGTGACACTTTTTGCGCCAATCGGATCGGAAACGAAAGCTAAGCTCGTGACCTTCGATATGCTACCTTTTTCCAATCCTCTGATTTACGGGCGTTATACCAATGATAAATCCTTCTTCGATTACGAAAATCTTTTTGTGTCCAAGGTTTATCGATATGCAGAAGAAAACGATTTTGATCTTTTGCATATGCACCTCCGTCCTCTGAATGTTGCGCCTTTTGCGGCAATGAGCCATCTGCCGACGCTTCAGACGATTCATGATCCGCTGACCTTTTCCTCGTTAAAGATATTGGAGCTTTATAATGAATTTGAAAATTTGAATTTTGCGTCGATCAGTTTCTCGCAGAGAAAAGCTATGCCGGATTTGAATATTTTCGATAACGTGTATAATGGAATTAACCTTAAAAAATGGAAATTCAATCCGCAAGGAGGGGAGAAGCTCTGTCAATCAGGGCGAGTCATCCGCGAGAAGGGGACGCACGGTGCGATGGAAATCGCGCGCAAAATGGGATTGAAATTGCAGATGGCTGGCTATATTTATGAATTCGACAAGAACAACGAGAAAAGTTATTGGAATACACAAGTAAAGCCGCTTCTCGGTGATGATATAACTCTGGATTATTTTTCTCAAGATAATCTTCCCGATTTCTACGGCCATTCCAAAGCGTTCATTAATACGTTGGATTGGGAGGAGCCTTTCGGGTTGGTGATGATCGAGGCGATGGCGTGCGGCACGCCGGTGATAGCTTATAATCGAGGCTCGGTATCAGAATTGGTGAAGGACGGTGTGACAGGGTTTATAGTGGATACGCCCGAGGAAATGATGGAGGCGATAAAAAATATTGATTCTATCAAACGCGAAGACTGTCGTAAGCATGTGGAAGAGAATTTTTCTGTAGAAAAAATGACGGACAATTATTTGGCGGCTTATAAAGGAATGCTCGAATCGAGAAAACGGGGATAATAAAACTTTTTTACGGCAAAGATTATTATATGTCATTCCGAAGCGAAGCGAGGAATCTGGGACTATTATAAGATGCTACTAAATATTATTTTTATGAATAGAATATCCGTAAACAAAAGATATCTTTCTTGAATCTTCTGGGATGTATGAGATATTTGAATAAAAAAGTTTTAATCAATTTACAAATAGATACGATGAGAATTGCGCAATTGGTTTCGCTTCAGGAGAGCGTGCCACCGAAAGGGAAAAACGGTTTGGAATATATGGTTTATTATCTTACCGAAGAGCTTGTCAGTCGCGGGCATGAGGTGACACTTTTTGCCACGAGCGATTCCGTGACGAGTGCTCGGTTGATAGAAATTCTGCCTTATCCGATGTCGCGCGGTAATCTGTTCGGATTAACCTCCACTCATTACGCGCTGACGGTGATAACCAAGGCCGTCGAGATGGCGGAAGAATTCGATATCATCCATTCACACCTTGGTTCACCGGCATATTATTTCCCCAATCTTATTGACACGCCGATTGTCGAGACGGTACACAGTGCGCATCGGGATGTTGCTTGTATAAAACAGGAAAAACATCTGCAGAGGTATTGTGTCGACCGTAAGAGCAGATTTTATAAACTCCACCATACTTTTGTAAGTCGCAGTCAGAAAGAATGCTTCGCACCCGCTTCGAATTCTTCCGTAATCCATAACGGTATAAAACTGGCGGATTTTACTTTCCAGTCTGAAGGGGAAGAATATTTCGCTTATCTTGGATATCTCACTAAGGAGAAGGGAGCGCATTTTGCGGTTCAAGCAGCAAGGAAGGCCGGCGTGAAGCTCAAACTTGCAGGGAGCTATTACGGTTGTGAAGCATATTTCGACAATGAAATACGTCCATATCTTAAAAAGGGGCAAATAGAGTATGTGGGAGTGTTGGACCCGAAGGAAAGAAATGAATTTTTGGGAAATGCCAAGTCGCTTCTTTTTCCGATTGATTGGGAGGAACCGTTCGGTTTGGTAATGATTGAAGCCATGGCCTGTGGCACGCCAGTCATTGGGCTTAATCGTGCCGCAGTCTCGGAAGTAGTAAAAAATGGGAAAACTGGGTTCGTGGTGGAAAATATTCATGAAATGGAGATGGCAATAAAAAATGTCGATTTGATTAAACGTGCAGATTGTCGAAATCATGTTGAGAAAAATTTTTCTGTGGAAAAAATGGCAGATAGTTATGAGAAAATTTATCAAAAAACAGCAACAAACTTTAGAAAATAAAGTGATAAAATCTTTCAGGCTTCATTAATTTAATATTTTTATATGGCGCATCATATTATTTTTGAGGGAGCGGAGCTTGCCGGTAAGAGCTGGTTAACTTCGCAAGTATATAATTTTTTAGAACCCAAGTATAATCAGCAAAAAGTGATTTTAGACGGATGTCATTGGTTTAATTGTGATTTGGGGTTTTATGGTACCGAGCATGGCAAAATTGTAATTGAAAACTACGTGAATATTTTTAAAGAACTTCAAGAAAAGAATTTGCTTGTTGAAAAAATGTATTTGTCTGATCGTATATATAATCAGCTTTATCGAAACCAAGATATTAATTATGCCCAGGTAGAGAACAGGCTGAGTGACCTTGATTTTAAAATGGTTTTGGTAACTTTTCCAGAGGATAAAGAGCTTTTACAAAAAAGGATTGATGATCGCCTTAGGCTATACCCCCATTATGCGCGGATTTTAAAAACTCCAGATTGGTATATCTCGCAGCAGCGAAAGTACAAGGAGGAAATAGAAAATTCTAAGTTACCGTACTTAATCATAGAAACTGAAGTTTTGCCGGATGACAGTTTGACTCGTAAAATATTAGATTGGATCGGCGAGGAATAAGCCTGTTCTGATTCATACCTTGAATATAAGCTAATCCTTCAATATGATAAACTGGATAAACTTTTTACATATCTATCAGCCACCGGAACAGGAAGAAGAGGTATTCCATCAGGTGGCGCGCGAGAGCTATTTTGAAATTGCCAAATTTTTTGATTTGTATGACGGGCTAAAGCTCACGATGAATCTGAGCGGTTCGCTTTTGGAGCAGCTCGTGGTATATCATTATGACGGTCTTTTGGAGGATTTTTCAAGAGCTTTTTCGAATGGAGAAATAGAGCTGGTGGGTAGCGCTATGTATCATCCGATTCTGCCGCTGCTGCCGGAGGAAGAGATTGAGAGACAGATACTTCTGGATGAAAAAATAAAAAAAGAAATTTTCGGAGGAGAATATAAACGCTGCGGATTCTATCTTCCGGAGATGGCCTATAGTAGGAGAGTTGCTGAAGTTTTAGAAAAGATGGGATTTGAGTGGATTATTCTCGATGAGATATCCTATTGTGGTAAACTCAACAGTTTTGACAAGGAAAAAATCTTCAAAGTGAAAGATCTGAATATGAAAGTTGTTTTTCGCGATCGCCAAGTATCGGATTATTTTGTTCCGGAAAAAATCAATGAGATTTCCGATGAGGCGACGCGGGGGGGCATGAATATCATAACCGCCACTGACGGAGAACTTTATGGGCATCATCATCATGATTTTTATAGCAAGACCAAGGAAGCTTTTACTGACGGGAATATCCGTTCCCTGAGAATTTCGGAGTTTATCGAAGAATTCGGTAAAGGTGATTTGCAAGAGATAGATCCTGTCGCTTCCAATTGGGAATCAACGGAAGATGATCTTGCGAAAAATATTCCGTTCTCTTATTGGGATTTTCCCGGAAACTCTATACAAGGAGATCTTTGGGGATTTGCGAATTTTGCAATAGGGGAAATTTCAAAAAATAAAGAAGATAAGAATTATAAGGTTTCCCGCAATTTTTTGGATCAGGGATTGTCTAGTTGCCATTTTTGGGCGGCATCCGGCAAAAAGTCCGCGATTTGGAAAGACACGATTTGGAATCCTGACTCTATCGAAAGAGGTAATATGTTTCTTATAAAGGCGATGCGCTCGCTATCCACGTTGGAGACTTCTCGGAGGATGGAGGCAGAAAAGAGGTTTTTAGAGATAGCAAAAAATATTTGGGATAGCCATTGGAATAAATTTTATAGGTCGTAAACTATGGAGTATAATGAAGAGGTAACTGTGATGGTCGGAGCTTATAACCCTAATCATATAAATTTATGAAAAATATCAAGGTGCTGGCGTTCGATATGGGTGGGACGAAAATCGCTTCGGCGCTGGTGGAAATCAGCGGCGGCGATTATAAGATCCTTGGTTACGAAAGGAATGAAACACCGAAAACGCGAGAGGACATAATAGCGAAGATTTTGGAATTGGTGGAATCTTATCGGAAAAAATATACCTTCAAGAAAATCGGTTTTGCGGTGGCGGGGCAAGTGAATAAAAAGGGGGATACTGTGGTTTGCGCGCCCAATATCGCATCGCTAAATAATTTCGCGCTGGGAAAAATCATTTCCAGAAAAACCGGTTTGGAAGTCACACTCAAAAACGATATCCGCGCTTTCGCTTATGGCGAAGATAACTTTGGAAAATACAAAGGATATGACGATGCGGTTTTTATTGCGGTCGGTACGGGCGTGGGCGGAGCGATAAAGATGAATGGCAAGTTCTATTTCGGTAAGGACAACATCGCCGGCGAATTCGGGCATATGGTGATCGAGGTTGGTGGTGAGCAGTGCAATTGCGGACGCAAAGGGTGTTGGGAAAGATACGTTGCCGGACCGGGTGTGGAAAAAATGTATGAAAAAGTTTATGGCGAAAAAAAAGGCGCCAAAGATATCGTCTTTGACGCGGTGCGAGGAGATGAGAAGTCGCGTGCCATCATGGAGAAGGCCAGTTCCTATTTTGCCATCGGCTTTGCCAATGTGGTGAATATCCTGAATCCCGAAATCGCTGTTATCGGTGGCAGTATGGTCAAGGAAAAAAGATTATTGAAATTGGCGATGCCTTTTATAAAAAAAGAAGTCCTGCCTTCGGCGCGCAAAGTGAAGGTGGTGAATTCTTCTCTGGGTGATGACGCTTTTCTTCTGGGAGCGGCGCTGGAATAGTTTTTAAAATAATATTTATATTTTCCAAAAATCCGCCTTAATCGGCGGTTTTTGTTTTATCTGTTTAGCTAGGGGTATTTTAGAAAAAACTTTTGATTTTGTCATTCCGGCCTCCGAGCCGGAATCTATGGTATATTACGTTGATACTTTATTTTTTGAAATAGATGAAATGATTTCACGGCATTTTGAGAGCGAAAGAATGTGTGCGGTGCGATAAGTAAAACAATGTGGTGATGACAAATTAACTTAATCTGTGACGTAATGATTCCACTTTTATTCCCCCCTCACCCCGACCCTCTCCCGGTAGGAGAGGGGGAGATTCCAAATGCCTTATAAAAGGATTGTAGAACAGATTTAGTTAATTTGGTATAATATCCTGCAGATTCCGGGTCAAGCCCGGAATGACATGAAAAAAGAGCGAGGTAATCGGGTTTGTGCCGTAGAATGTGAAAATGAGACAATGCTGTTTGTTTAAAGGTATTATGTATAATGATATAAAATATTATTGATTAAATTTTGCCGGGTGGTAAAAATGGATAAAATAAAACAGGATTTTTAAAATACGTTTTTTAGTGTGGAAGTGTCCTGTGTATTTCTTCCTTTTGTCTTTTATTGTGGTCTTGGTCTATCCTTTGTGTTTCGTTGTCCCCATCGTATAGACGGGGCAGGTTTAACCCATTGTTGGTTCCTCCTATTTTGGCTCTTTGGCACTTCTTTTGCTGGTTGAGTCTGGGTTGTGTGTATAGCTCAGCAGCAGTCTTCGGCTTCTTCGAGTGTTGTGATTTTAGCTCTAATTTTATTTGTTGCTATCATTTTTGCCTCCAATTGTTTTCTCCTCTTTTTGGCAATATTCGTTGTCCCTTTACATGGGCAAAGGGTGGCTTCCTTGTTCGTTCGCCATTAAGCCCTTTCTTGCTCGAGCCTTGAAGCTTGTCCAGGATGCTTCAAGCGCTGGCAGTGGTCTCATCGAACTTATCCGCGAACCATCCGCTTGTTTCTGTGGTTGAAAAACATGGCGGGTCCATTCTTTACCTCCATTTTAAATCACATTCTTTTCGGCAACATCCGCTGTCCCTTTACCTAAAAAGGGTGGTTCTTTCGTACTAGGTGGCATATCACTTGGGACTTTAATACCTTTTCTCCAAGTGATAGTATCAGTTTGTCGCACGAATATAGCCTGTCAAGAGATTTTCCGTTGATTTCTGATTTTTTAAAAAGTGTGGTTTCGGGGTGTAGTCGCGGGTTTTAACCTGTGCGGCCGTCTAAAATTGATTATATGATGAGCTGGGTGGGAATGGAGGGATCCTTCGACTCCGCCCTGCTTCGCTCAGGATGACAAAAGTATGGAGCTATTTCTTCGGTACTGTTGTTTATGTTATAGCACCCCGTTTTTTTTGGTGACGGATTGTATGGTTTTCGTAGAAATAAAAAACACCACTTATGTGGAGTTGTAATGTTAAGAGGAAGGCGACAGCCTACCGGGTTTGGTTTTTACTGCCGCCATGTGAAACAGGCTTGGAGGCGACGACTCCCCCTTGCCTTTTTATCTTTATTATTTGTAATTTTACGCTCATCAGCTTTCTTGTCAAATTTTTTGATATGCATAAAAAAACACCGCTAGTGCGGGTTTGGTTTTGAGAAAATAGAGAAGAATCCTGTCTTGTAAGTCATGATATCCTGCTCTATTTTCTCATTTATGCCGAAGGATGCCCATCTTTTCGGCATATTTTTTTGCATTGCTTGCCTTTTCTCTCTTCCCACGGAAAGAAAGGCGAGAGGACTTATTATCTCTTCAAGATGGTTTGATCTTGAGAAGGTAATATGGAGGATACCAGAACTTTCTCTGGCGGTCAACTTTTACAGACGGCGATTTTATTCCAATCAAAATCAAAGGTCCGGTCGAGACGACCGGACTGATGCGGGAATGAATCGATATAGGGGGTGCAAAACTGCAGCTTGACTAAGATACGCTAATCTTCACAAACTTTCTTTTTCCCACTTGTATCACCATGCCGTTCTCAACCGTAATATTCTTCTGCACATCACTCTGCACTTCGTCGTTTACACGTACGCCTTCTTGTTCGATAAGCCGCCTTCCGTCGCTTTTGGAAGTAATCATTTTTGCTTCGGTCAGCAAATCCAAAATCGGATATTCTTTCTGTGTGAGTTTTATTTCCGGTATTTCGGTTGGCTTTTGTTTTTCGCGGAAGATGCGGTTGAATTCTTGCTCTGCTTCTACTGCTTCTTCCGGCGAGTGATAGATGGCAATCACTGCTTTAGCCAGTTCGACTTTCAAATCGCGCGGATTCTGATTTTTGTCTGATAGAGTCTCCTCTATCGTTTTTAATTCTTCCGGCGTTTTCGTGGTCAGTAATTTAAAATAGTAAAATATCATATCATCGCCGATCGACATGATTTTGCCGAACATCGAATTGGCGTCTTCAGTGATGCCGATGTAGTTGTCGAGGCTCTTGCTCATCTTGTTTACGCCATCGAGTCCGACCAAAAGGGGGCAGGTCATAACATCCTGTTGCGCCATTCCCATCTTCTTCTGCAATTCGCGCCCGGCGAGCAGATTGAATTTCTGATCGGTGCCGCCGACTTCTATGTCCGCTTCTACCATTATGGAATCATAAGCCTGCATCATCGGATAGAGCATTTCGGTAACGGCGATGTCAGTGCCGCTTTTGAGGCGTTTATCGAAATCATCCCGTTCCAAGATTCGTGCCACTGTGAATTTGCCGGTCAATTTCAGAACTTCTTCGAAAGTGAGCTTGGCAAACCATTCGCTGTTGTAGCGAAGCTCGGTTTTCTCGAGGTCCAAGATTTGTCCGACTTGTTCGAGATAGCTCTTGGCGTTTTCCGCCACTTCTTCTCGGGTGAGCGCATTACGGGTTTTGGATTTTCCGGTCGGGTCGCCGATCATTCCCGTGTAGTCGCCGATGATGAAAACCACCTGATGTCCGAGGTCCTGGAATTCACGTAGCTTCCGGATAGCGATAGAGTGTCCGAGATGGAGATCGGGTCGCGAAGGGTCACAGCCCAGTTTGATACGCAGTTTTTTGCCTAATTTGAGCTTTGCTTCCAGACTCTCTTTGACTATCAGCTCCTCGACGTTATGGCTCAAGAGCCGTTTGATCTTTTCCGGATCGGTATTGATTTCTTCCATTGTGTTTGATATTTAGCGGGTTTAATATTTCAAATTAAGTCTAGCATAACTGTTTTTTGCCGCAAGGACAATATTCATAGAATCAAAAGAATTATTCTTGCTTTGCGTGGACGGGCTGAAGAGAGATGGCACAAGATATTATGCCCCTACGGCTCGCGATGACAGATAGTACTGTCGCGTATTCTCGGGACCGCACCAGAAATAGTACGGGAAAGCGGATAAAGATTGAGAAGAGAAGGTGGGACGATGTGTGCGTGGTCGAAAGATTTGGTCCGTATGGTCCGAATCCGAAATACAAAAAATTTCTAATATTCTCTAAAATATACTATAATGGAAGTATTGACCAAAACTCCTATTCGATGTAAAATATCGGTTGATAATATAAAATTAACATATTCAAAATGGCGGTAAGGAAAAAGTATAGGGTGGGCTCCGGTAATACGGAAAACCGCTCGAATGGGGCGAAAAGTAACCGTTCAGTTTTAAGCGCGCTCCAGGAAAATCACAAAAGCAAATCTTACAAGAAGAAGCGGGGTATCTTTTCCGCGCTGCATATCGGCTCGCGCAAGAAAGGCTTTGAGCTGGAGGACATAAAGAAGAAAAAGAAAAAAAATAAACACAAGAAATTCTGGGGCGCTTTTATCAAGCTTTCGGTCGTGATGTTGATCCTCGGCTTCCTTGCTATGGCTGCGGCGTTTATCTATTTTTCCAAGGACATCCCTAACCCGGACAAGATTGCGGATCGGAGCGTCGCACAGTCTACGCAGATATATGATCGCACGGGAGAGACTCTCCTTTATGAAATACATGGCGACGAAAAACGCACTCTCGTGGATTTGGATCAGATTTCTCCCTATCTGGTGAAGGCCTCGGTAGCGACGGAGGACAAGAAATTTTACAAGCACCATGGCATCGACTTGAAAGGTATCGCTCGCTCTATCTATATCGATATCATCCGTCACGAAAAGGCCCAAGGAGCCTCGACCATTACCCAGCAACTTATCAAGAATTCGGTGCTGACTTCCGAGAAAGCTTATACTCGAAAAATAAAAGAAATCATTCTGGCGCTGGAGACCGAACAGAAATTTAGCAAGGACGAGATTATGGAAATGTATCTCAACCAGATTCCTTACGGCTCCAACCTCTATGGCGCGGAAGTGGCGTCACAGACTTTCTTCGGCAAAAGCGCCAAGGACCTGGATATCGCCGAGTCGGCAATGCTCGCTGCTATCCCGCAGGCGACCACTTATTATTTTCCTTACGGTTCACATCCGGACGCACTCGAGAAACGCCGCCAGTATATCATCGAGGAGATGCGACAGGATGGATATATTACCGATGCCGAGGCTAAGGAGGCTTCCGAGGTAAATATATTTTCTCGTTTGAAACCCTTCGTTTCTTCGATAAAAGCGCCACATTTCGTGATGTATATCAAGGATAAATTGGTGGAGGAATACGGCGAGGAGATGGTGGAAAAGGGAGGGCTCAAAGTTACGACCACGCTCAATTATGATATGCAACTCGTAGCCGAGGACGCCGTGAAAAAAGGCGTGGAATATAACACCACACATTACAAGGCTACCAACGCCGCGCTGGTGGCGACCGACCCTAAGACGGGGCAGATTCTGTCGATGGTGGGCAGCAAAGACTATTTTAATTTGGAAGCGGAGGGTAATGTCAATGTGGCGATTTCCGATCGTCAGCCGGGATCCTCATTCAAACCTTTTGTTTATGCCACTGCTTTTTCCAAAGGATATACGCCAGACACGATTCTGTTTGATGTGCCGACCAATTTCGGTCCGGACGGGAGCGGCAAAGACTATGAACCGAAGAACTACAATTTGAGTTATTCCGGTCCGGTAACTATCAGGTCCGCCCTGGCTCGTTCTCTTAATGTTCCGGCAGTGAAGACACTGTATCTTGCCGGTACTAATCAGAGTGTTCAGACGGCGCATGATATGGGAATTACGACTTTGAACGGTTCCAATTATGGGCTTTCTCTGGTGCTTGGGTCGGGCGAAGTAAAACTTCTGGATATGACGGGGGCTTACAGCGTCTTTGCCAATGATGGGCAGAAGAACGCCGTGACGGGTATTATGAAAGTGGAAGATTCGGAGGGCAAGGTCCTCAAGGAATTTACCTCCAATCCTCAACAGGTTCTGGATACGCAGGTTGCGCGCAATATCACCAGTGTCCTTTCCGACAACGTGGCGCGTACGCCGACTTTCGGTGCCAGCAGTAAACTTTATTTCCCGGGTCGTCCGGTAGCGGCCAAGACCGGAACCACCAGCGATTACAAGGACGCGTGGACAGTAGGTTATACTCCGAGCATCTCGGTGGGGGTTTGGGCGGGTAATAATAGCGGTGCGGAGATGAATAGCGGTGGAGGTGTGAGCGCCGCCACTCCGATCTGGAATGATTTTCTCTCTCGCGTTTTGGCGGATAAACCGGTCGAACAGTTCACGGCACCGGAAAAGATTACTACCAGAAAAGCGGTTCTGAACGGTGCCAGCAAGACTGAGGTGGTCGTGGAAATCGACAAGGCTTGCGGAGATAAGCTGGCGAGCGAGAATACTCCCGCAGAGCAGAAAGAACAGAGAACTTATTCCGAAGTGCATACTATCCTTTATTATGTGAACAAAGACGATCCTCAGGGTGATTATCCGAAGAAGCCACAGGACGATCCGCAGTTCTCCCGCTGGGAGAGTGGCGTGCTGGCTTGGGCGCAGCAAAGTATGGGAGAAGGAGTCAATCAGATTGCTCCGACTGAGGTCTGTGAACTCAGAAGCGATGAAAATTCTCCCAATGTGCAAATTGCCAGTCCATATGAAAATCAGATCATCAAGGATGGCAAGATCGATGTCGAAGCTCATGTCTTCGCAGCGCGCGGCGTTAAGCAGGTGGAATTTTATCTCGATAATAATCTCTTAAAGATAGATGCCGAGTCGCCCTATGAAGGGACCTTCCGTATCAACGGCGATATCGACGATGGTGAACACACCCTGAAAGTGAAGGCTTACGACAATATCGATAGTGTGACGGAGAGGGACGTTACGATCATTATCAATAGCGGCAGCGGCGATAGCGGTGCGGACTCCGTTTATCTCAAACCGATTACGGGAGACTTCCCCCTTACTCTGGCATCGGCAGTCTCTGTCGATGAGAGCAGTGTGAAGCGAGTGGAATTCTATTATCAGCTCGACAGTATCTATGATTCGGATATGAATCTGGTGAATAAGCCTGGAGCGGTATCAAAGATTGCCGAAAGCCGTGCGGTGGCACCCGGTACCGGCAATATATATCAGGTCTCGTGGCAGGAAGATAAACGGTATTTTATCTCCGGAAAATATAAGATCTATGCCCTGCTGATAACCGACAAGAATCAACAACTTCGCAGCAACGAAAGATATATTGAAATCAAGTAGTATTTATCGGATCAGAAAAAACAGCTTTTTAAAAAGCTGTTTTTTTCTATAGGGATATACTTCTAAGTATTCCGTCATCCTGAACCATGTCATACCGGACTACGATCCGGTATTGTTTCAGGATGACAATCTAAAAAGCGTGGCAAAAAAAGACACGATAGCTCGTGTCTTTGAAGTTTAATGTCCGAATCCCCATCCTGATTCTTCTTGCGCCGCCTTGCACAATTCCATAATTTCTCTGCGGACGGTGACGGGGCGGGGGACCTGTTTGAGGTTGATGCTGTTTTCTTCCGAGGCGGTCTGGACTTTGATGTCGCCGAATTGGAAGAAGGTCTGAAAGACACCTTCCACAGCGCTGCTGATATCCTGCACTCGCTTGAGGTCGATCTCGGAAGCGACGCGGTGGAAGAGGTTTTTTTGTTGGATATCTATAATCCTTTGGTCGGTGATGATCCAGATATCCAGATAATAATCCAGCCATTCGATAAAGAAAATAATCCACAGGAAACCGTAATAAATTGTCATCAATAGAAAATAGATATCGCTGTAAGGCCTGTACGCGAAAGCGGTCAGTGTATAAGGAACAAGAAGCGAATAAAATGCCAGAGGCAAGAACGCCATACCGGAGAAAAACAATGCCATCGGCAGCAGAGTGATCCTGTGGCGGCGCAGTATAAATTTTATCTCTTCGTCGTCCCTTTGTCCCGGGAAGTGATAATCTATCGATGGCGTGGGGGACTGTTTAGTCTCAGTCATAGTTTGTATAAAAAATATTAATATCTGAATACTCCATAAATTGAGTTATACTGGCCCGGTTCCAATTCACTGCGAAAAATTTTTGCATAATGGTGATAGAGAGGGCGAGTAGTCCTATACAGAAAACCAGTGCCGCTCTTTTTCTAACATCCTTTTCCAATCCGTATTTCACGAGGTGAAAGACTATTATGTACGCGAACAGGAAATAGAATCCGAGGGGGATTGCGACGAAAATCAAGGCGTAAAGAAGTATGAGGTTCATCTGCGTGGAATTAGGTTTAATATGTTAGGGTTGGAAGGTTTTGAATAACAGCAGCGTCACCCAGTATTGCTGTCATTTCGAATTGTAGGGGCACAATATCTTGTGCCCTCTGCAACTGAGAAATCCGGGAAAGAGTCCATAGAATATAAAACGTATTTTTATAAAGATAATGTTTTTCGGGGTTTTTACAGTTACCGGATCCCTCAGGCGAGTACGCCTTTCGGGATGACAACAGCAGAGAGCTCTACTTACAGCAGCGTCCCTTCGCTTGGATATTTGATTCCGAGATGGTCATAAGCGAGCTTGGTGGCGCGTCGTCCGCGCGGAGTGCGGATGAGAAATCCCAATTGCAAGAGATACGGTTCGTAGATACTTTCGATGGTGTCGCGGCTCTCCGCCATACTGGCCGCCAGTGTGGAGAGGCCCACCGGGCTGTTGTCGAATTTATGGATGATGGTTTCCAATATTTTTCGGTCTGTCGGATCAAGTCCATAGCAGTCGATTTCCAAATGCTTGAAAGTTTCTTCCACCGCGCTTTTGTCGATGGTCCCGTTTCCTCGCACTTCGGCAAAGTCGCGCACTCGCCGCAGCAGTCGGTTGCTGATACGGGGAGTCTGGCGAGAACTCTCGGCAATCCGCTCGGCCGCTTCCGATTCCATCTCCACCCCCAGCACTCGGCTGGAGCGGGTGATAATATCTTTTATCTCTTCGTTTTTGTAGTAATCAAGATGATGGGTGATGCCGAAGCGGTTCAGGAGTGGTGAGGAGATAAGATCGATGCGGGTGGTGGCTCCGATGAGAGTGAACTTCGGCAGATCCAAACGGATGGTACGCGCGGAAGGCCCCTTGCCCACGATAATGTCGAGAGCGTAGTCTTCCATCGCGGGATATAGAACTTCTTCAATAAGCTTATTCAGCCTGTGGATTTCATCGATGAATAAAATATCTCCGTCTTCCAGGTTGGTAAGTATCGCGCCCAAGTCGCCGACTTTCTCCACGGTCGGTCCGGAAGTGACACGGATATTCTTGCCCATTTCATTGGCAATAAGATAGGAGAGCGTGGTTTTACCCAGCCCGCTCGGTCCGTGGAAAAGTATGTGCTCGATGGGCTCGTTGCGCTTTTTGGCGGCCTCTATGGAAATCTCCAAGTTGTTCTTGATCTTTTCCTGTCCGGTGAATTCCTTTAATACTCGCGGCCGGAGCGACAGCTCGAAATTCTCTTCCTCGTTTTGTTCTTGTGGGTCGGTCAAATCCATATCGATAAGGTTATTTCTTTTTATATTTCAATTATACCCTTTTTTTGGTCGGGTGATAAGAGAGAGGGTTTATATCCCAGATTAAGTCAGAAATGGCATGAATCAAGCGCACCAACGAGTGATTCATTCCGCGTGACCATCCAACGCGAAAATAACATTCCCCTAAATGCGCACAGACTAAACCTCGCCATAGCTTTACGGAGGCGGGACGAAAGCTACTAGTCCGGATATGGATTACGCATATTGCTTTTTTCACAAGAAAGAGATATAATTGGTATAATAGTGCTAATAGATAACGTGTTTTCGGTTTTTACGTCATGCACAAAATCGCTTCGGTGCGTTTTATTTTTATCTTTTCAAAAAAATATGAAGGGTACAAAGGTATTGTCAGTCTGTGCGTTTTTGTTTCTGGGTGTTTTTGCGAATCTTACCCCTTTCTGCAGAGTTGCCGAGGCTGCGCCTTTTTCGGAAAGCGTTGCTAAGAATGCGGCGTTACAGATGACGGCTACGCTTGAGAACAGTACCACTGAGCTACAATATAATTATGCCGAAAATATCAATGATGGTCGCGGCATAACTTTTGGTGCTATCGGATTCTGTACCGGTACCTATGACGGTAATATATTAATAAAACATTACACCACGCTGAATCCAAATAATAATCTGGCAAAATATATTCCGGCGCTCAATGCCATTGATGATGGTCCTCATAATTCGGCTGACGGGGATGGGAACGCAAGCACGACAGGGCTTTCAGGCTTTATCGAAGCGGTTGAGAGTAATACTGACCCCCTGTTCCGCCAAGCTCAGATAGATATGCTGGACGAACTCTATTGGGATCCTGCGCTCGAAATATTCAACGATATCGGTGGGAAGAATAATCTTACTATGGCTTATATCTATGATATGTGTGTGCGGCAGGGTCCGGACGGCGCTCAAGATATAATTGATGAGGCTACGGATAATGTGGGTGGAACTCCTGCCGACGGCGTGAATGAAAACACTTTTCTTGCCGAGGTGTTTTCTGTAAGAGATGACGTCTTGGAGGATGAAGGTTTGGGCGATGTGGACAGGAACGACGGATTCAAACTGGTGCTCAATAGCGGCAACGTGAATTTGAATACGCCGTATACCTTTACCGCTTACGGAGATTCGTTCACGATTAAAGGTTCCACTTCTAACCCTCCCGCTACCACTTACACCGTCACAGTAAATAACGGCCTAGGCGGAGGAACCTATTCGGCGGGAGAAGAGGTGACTATTGTAGCTAATCTGCCTGTTTCCGGCAAAGCTTTTGACAGGTGGACAGGAAGCACTCAATATCTTGATAGTATCACTTCATATACCAATACTTTCACCATGCCCGCATCAAACATATTCTTTACTGCAACCTATCAAAACATAGCCCCCGCCACCTACGCCCTCACTGTCACCAACGGCTCCGGTGACGGAGCATACACTACAGGCACGCAAGTGACTATCACCGCCAACACTCCCGCTCCCGGCAAGGTATTCGACAAATGGACAGGCGGTACTTCCAGTATAGCCAGCACGACATCATCGACCACTACAGTCACGATGCCATCTGCGGATATCACTTTAATTGCCAATTACAAAGAAGCTCCTAAGTATATTCTGACAGTAGCAAACGGTACCGGCGACGGCTCATACGCCCAAGGCGCGGAAACAGTGATCACCGCAGACACTCCCGCCACCGGCAAAGTCTTCGACAAATGGACAGGTGCTACTTCATATATCTCTAGCACGATATCACCAACCACTATCGTAACGATGCCAGCCTCATCTATAACTCTAACTGCCACTTACAAAGACGCTCCTTCTTACGCTCTTGCCATAACTAACGGAACGGGTGACGGTTCTTACAAAGCAGGCACGAAAGTAACCATCACTGCAGACACTCCCGCCACCGGCAAAGTATTCGACAAATGGACAGGCGCTACCACATACGTAACCAGCACGACGTCCGCAACCACCACAGTCACGATGCCATCTTTGAATATCACATTAACCGCTACCTACAAGGATGCTGCCAAATATACTCTCAACATTATTAGTGGAAACGGAGACGGTTCTTATGCTCTAGGAACCAAAGTGACTATCACCGCAGACACTCCCGCCACCGGCAAAGTATTCGACAAATGGACAGGCAGTACTATCTATATTTCTAGCATCTACACTTCCACTGCCACAGTCACAATGCCTGCTTCATCAGTAACCCTCACTGCTACCTACAAAGATGCTACCGTCTCTACCTACAACCTCACCATAACCAACGGAACAGGAGGCGGTTCTTACCACGCAGGCACGCAAGTGACTATCACCGCCGACACTCCCGCCACCGGCAAAGTCTTCGACAAATGGACAGGCAGTACCACCTACATCTCTAGCATGATATCACCAACCACTATCGTAACGATGCCAGCTTCATCCATTACCCTCACTGCCACTTACAGAGATTCCGATCTTCTTGATCCTTCTACCAGCTTCCTGATGATAGGCTACGGCTCCGGTGACGGTGCTTACCCTGTGGGTACACAAGTTACCATCACCGCCAATGAACCTGCCAAGGGATTGGTCTTTGACAAATGGACAAGAGACACTGAATACGTTTCAGACATATACAGCACGACACCTACAGTTACCATCCCCGATCACGGCATCATCCTTGTTGCTTCATACGAGAGATCCGATGATGAGACTTTCAGACTGGTAGTATCCGGTGGTACCGGAGGAGATGATTATCTCCCCGGTACAGAAGTTACCATCACCGCCGACACTCCCGATACCAACAAAGTCTTCGATCAATGGGTGGGAGACATCAGCCATATCGATGATACCGGCAAAGCCATAGCTATCGTAACTATGCCCGAAGAAGACATTACTCTGGTTGCTA
>Ga0265294_10002159_pt1 | contig 26009 bp, 21 predicted proteins | sample MunlanPumphouse3_FD_192504 | JGI IMG/M metagenome (GOLD analysis project Ga0265294, IMG submission 192504) | Groundwater microbial communities from a municipal landfill in Southern Ontario, Canada - Pumphouse #3 | ecosystem: Environmental > Aquatic > Deep subsurface > Groundwater | place... | reverse complement strand
CATCCGGAAAGACGGCTAAACTGTAATCTTAGAACATACCGTGCAATTTTCGTTTGACTATATGGGAATGGCGGTTGCTTTTATCGGCATCGCTCGCAACATTACCGATAAAAAGCGGGCTTTAAATATGTTAACCTTAAGGGAAGAACTGTTAAGTTCAATTTTGGACACTACCACGGAAGGCATTTTTGGGGTAGATGAAAAGGGCTATTGCACCTTTACGAATGCCAGCTGCCTCACCCAATTGGGGTTAACGGAAGCCGATATGTTGGGTAAACACATCAGCAATTTCTTCAGTTTTTCCGAAGAAGGGGTCGAATATAAGTTTGACGAAAGCGTCATCGAAAAAGTTTTAAAATATGGCCGAAGTTACCGAAATACCGAAACAGTTTTCTTCCGTTCGGACGGTAGTTCCATCATAGTGGAAATTTTTGTCAACCCGATTTTACATGACGATGCGATTGCAGGGGCGGTTATAACGTTTTACGATATTTCCGACCGGAAAAAAGTCGAACAAGAATTGTACGAAAGCAATCGCAGTAAATCGGTATTGCTTGCCAATTTGCCGGGAATGGCTTACCGCTGTATCTTCGACCAAAATTGGACAATGACGTTCGTTTCCGAGGGATGTTTCGACTTAACCGGTTATCGCCAGGAAAGTTTGCTTTATAATCGCGACATATCCTTTAATATGATTATCTCACCGTCTTATCGCAGTTACTTGTGGAAGAAATGGCAAGAAGTAGTGCGCAACTTTACCATTTTTCGCGAAGAATTCACCATCATCACCGCCAGCGGCGAAGAAAAATGGGTGCTTGAACAAGGGCAACCGGTATACGATTCCAACGGCGAAGTAACCGCTTTGGAAGGTTTGATTATCGATATTACCGAACAAAAGAAACGCCAAGCGGAAATCGAATACTTAAGCTATCGGGATGGACTAACCGGCATTCATAACCGAATGTATTTTGAACAATGCAAGAAAACCTACGATGAAGACGCTTATTTGCCGCTAACCATCATGTTGGTCGATATCAACGGTTTAAAAATCGTTAACGATGCGATTGGACATTCGGCGGGAGATGCGTTAATTGTTCGCACCACAAATCTTCTCAAACGTTTCTGTCGCAAAGGCGATGTATTGGCGCGTATCGGCGGGGACGAATTTGCCTTTATTTTGCCTTTAACCGCTGAAACCGAAGCTTATGAAATGTTAAAGGCGATTGAAAGAGAATGTGCTCAAGACAACAATCAAATCCATAATGACCTCGAATATATCAATATTTCCTTAGGTTATGCCACTAAATATCGGTCGGATCAAGATTTGCTTGAGATTGAACGGGTAGCCGAAGACTACATGTATCGCAGAAAACTTTTAGAACGCGCCAGTTCCCAAAGTTCGATTCTTTCCTTGATCAGTTCGACGATGTTCGAAAAGAGTCAAGAAACCGAAGCGCACGCGGAACGGCTCAAGAAGTTGTCACGCTTATTGGGGGAAAAGATGGAGTTAAGCGAAAACGAACTAAACTCTTTGGAACTCTTAGCTGCCCTTCATGATATCGGCAAAGTAACCATCGATGAAAAGATTCTCAATAAACCGGGAAAACTTACCCCAGAAGAATGGGTAGAAATCAAAAAGCATCCGAATGCGGGGTACCGGATTGCGATGGCTTCACCGAAATTGATGCCGATAGCGGACTTAATCCTCTGTCACCATGAACGATGGGACGGCACGGGATATCCTCAAGGCTTAAAAGGCGAAGAAATTCCCCTCCTTTCCCGGATGATTTCGGTTATCGATGCTTACGATGTCATGACGGAATACCGTTCCTATCGTCAACCGATTTCCAAAATGGCTGCTTTGGAAGAAATCCAACGCTGTTCGGGCACCCAATTTGACCCGGAAATTGCCCAAACCTTTATTGAACTTATGGTAGAAAATCCTGAATTATTAAAAGACTAAAAAAAATTCGACAAAATTTTTTTCAAATTATTGGTATAAAAAATCTTGTTGATACATACATGAAATTAGTAGAAATTTGGAGTGACAGGTATGAAATTAAAACGTTATAAAATTCAAACCGAAGCGATTATTTTTATTCTTATGGGTGTCTTGATGCTTGTCATCCCGAAGGATTTTTTTAAGTCCATCATTAGTATCTTTGTTGGTGTATCGCTAATCTTTATCAATTTGCCCGGAGCTATTTACGGCTCGAAAATCGATAACGAAGGTTTTGATTTGACGGTCGCCAAATCGTTTTTTCTCATCTTTTTGGGAATTGGAGTTCTGATTTGGGGCGTCGATATCCTTTCGACCATTTGGGGTATCATAATCCTTATACCACTTTTAATTGATACTTTAACTTCATCTCATAAGTGGGCATCTTTTCGAAACAACATCGGTCAGTTTTTCTTTGCTTTGTTTTTGATAATTTTGGGACTCGATTCGTTTATCTCGATTTTGATTGGCGTAGCGGGGATAATATTAATCCTTTATGGTATTGTGGTAATTGTCTTAAACTACAAACTAAATCCGCTTAATTTTAAATTTTCCAAAAAAGATCAAAACAGTAAAGACACCAAAAAGAAAAATATTGTCGATGTCAATTACGAGGTCCACGACAAAGATGAATAAACAATTTAAAATGATTTATGTCGAGATTACCAATCGGTGTAATCTCGATTGTCCTTTTTGTACGCCTTTTTCGCTTTCCCCGAAGGAGGTGACTTTGGAAGAGTTTAACACAATCGTTCAAAAGGTGAAACCTTTCACCAATCACTTGTATTTGCACCTTAAAGGAGAACCCCTTTGTCACAGTAAGTTTCCGGGGATTTTGGAAATAGCCCAAAAAGAAGGTGTAAAAATAAACATCACCACTAACGGCACTTTGCTGGCGAAGTATAAAAGCGTTTTGTTTAACAGTCCTGCCTTACACCGTTTAAATGTTTCCCTTCAAAGTCTGATTGCCCAGACTCCAACACAAAAGGCAAGCTATTTACCGAATCTAAGTTCATTTTTGAAGGAACACACCAAATTTCCCAAGTTTATCCTGTCACTTCGGCTTTGGAATGACTTGGCCAAACCTCAAGTCCAAAAGCTTAACAATGAAGTAATAGCCTTCCTAAACAAAGAATTAGGCTTAAACCTAAATCCGGAACAACTTCCCAAAACTTTGGGAGAAAAACTTTATTTATCAAAAGAACCGGAATTTAAGTGGCCTTCCCTTACTAACGCTATAAACCCGCTTCAATCATCTTGTTTGGGTGGAAAAACCCAACTGGGTATTTTGGCAGACGGAAGCGTGGTCCTTTGTTGCTTGGATTGTAGCGGAAACACCACATTAGGCAATATCTTTTCAACCAATTTAGCCAGTATATTGAAAGAACCGGCATATACTTTAGCTCTCCAAGGCTTTCGCGACCGTAAAGCTTATTTTGAATTGTGCCAAAAATGCGAATATCGCAACCGCTTTCTTGAATAAAGAAAGCTTTTTATTTTGGCAGGCGAACAAAAAAAGAATTATTAAACATAAAGGATAAATGCGCAAAATGTGGTAAAATATTGACAGAAAGAACTAAAGAAAAGGGTGATACCATGAAGTTGAAAATCGAAGAAGACGAACAATTAGTAGAACCCGAAATAACCATTCGTTGTCCCAAAATTGATGAATCGATTGTCAAACTTTCGGAAGTGATCAATAATCACTTCATCCGCATCCTTGGCAAAAAAGAAGGTATGACGACGATTCTTAATTTAGATGAGATTTATTATTTTGAAGTTGTGGAAAACCGCCTCTTTGCTTATACAGAGAAAGAAGTATACGAGGTAAACTATAAACTCCAACAATTAGCCACGATCTTACTTCCAACCGCTTTTATTCAAACATCACGAACGATGCTTTTGAACATTGCCAAAATTAAGCGGATTCGTTCTTTGGTTAACGGACGAATCATGGCTATTTTGGACAATGGGGAAAAAACGGTTATTACCCGCGTGTATGCCAATGATTTTAAACAGAAATTGAAAGGATAGGATCAAGATGAAAAGCAATCGGTTTAAACATTTTATTCATTTTGTAGCTACATCATCGGTGATTTTTTCGATTCTTTTTGCCATGACCCTCGGTGTATACATCATTATCCAATCACTGGTCTTTAAGCAAAAGATCATGCAATTTTCCGATTTGATTCTTTCCACCGGTGTTCTTTTTTGTGTAAGCGTTGGCCTTAATTTCTTTTATCGGATTAACCGGATAACCTTATTCTTTCAAGTGCTATGCACGTATTTGGTTTTAATTGTTTTTATGTATTTCATGGGCTTTTTGCTTGGATGGTTTTCCTTTAACAATTTGGATTTCCTTTTAACGTGTCTTTTAATCCATGCGTTGGGAGGACTGCTTGTTACCTTGGGAATAGTCATTAAACGCAATTTCGAATTTAACAATCTCAATCGGCGTCTTTCCGAATTTAAAGGACGTGGTAAAAGATGAAGAAATTAATCGCTTGTTTATTCATCTTGGGTTTGTTGTTTACTCCAATTAAGGTGAAAGCCGAAAGTTGGAACATGTTGTATGATTTTGAGGTTGCGGTTGGTCCCGACTTGTGGAAAACCCGCACCAGACTATCGTTTCGCTGGTACACTTTGGAAGAGATGTCGATGTTGAAAGTTGAGGTTTTGCTTTCGGATGGAACCAAAGAAATCCCCTTCCATTGGGAAAGGGGCGGGGGCAAAGACAATTCCAATTGCATTTGGGAATATTCCCTTGAACCGGATGAAAACGGTCAATTTCACTATTTGTTGGAATTTGATGTCGTGAGCGGAAGTTACGGAACGGTAAACTTAAAATGGTCGTACATGGTGGGAGAAAACCGCTTTGACCAACCGATTTTCGTCACTACCGGAAATGTCGATATGGAAGAAGATGATTACTCGATGTTTGCGGCGATGGTGATAGGTATTGTTACTTTAATCGGAGTATCCATTGCCACGGCACTATTATTCCGGTTCTCGCAACAAGAAATTATTGTTACCGATGAGGAGGATGAAAATGAAATATCGTAAAATGGGCAAAACCGGTATCGAAATTTCTGCTTTGGGTTTTGGATGCATGCGTTTGCCGGAATATGAAAAAGAGGGCAAGTGGTTTATCGATAATGATTTGGCGGTTCCGATGCTTCGGAAAGCATATGAATATGGGGTCAATTATTTTGATACCGCCTTTTACTATTGCCATTCCAATTCCGAAAGCACTTTAGGTCAAGCGGTAAAGCCTTTCAGAGATAAAGTTTATCTATCGACCAAAATCCCTTTGGAAGAAGTTCAATCCAAGGAAGACTTTTGGCGCTTGTTAAAAGTAAGTTTAACAAGGCTTGATACCGATTATATTGATTTTTATCATTTTTGGGCCTTAAACAAAAAACGTTTTGACGAAGTTGTTTTGAAACATGGTCTTATTGAAGAAGCCATGGAAGCCAAACGCCAAGGCTTGATTCGTCACCTATCATTTTCCTTCCATGACAATCCTGAGGTTATCAAATACATTATCGATACTGGCAAAGTTTTTTCCTCAATGCTTGTTCAATACAATTTACTGGACCGGAAAAACGAAGCGATGATTAAATATGCTCACGACCAAGGTTTGGGCGTCGTAATCATGGGACCAGTAGGCGGAGGCCGTTTGGCATCACCCGAAAATGTTTTAGGGGAAAAGCTAAACTTAGGTTCGATTGCCACTTATGAACTGGCCTTTAAGTTTGTTCTAAGCAATCCATATGTCACTTGCGCTTTATCGGGCATGGAAAACATGGACGTCTTGGAAAAGAACGTCAATGTTATCAATTATTTCAGTTCTTTAACTGACATAGAACAAACCAACCTCCAACAAGCTTTAACTGAATTGCAGAAGTTTAGCGAACTGTATTGCACAGGATGCAAATATTGCAATGAATGTCCTCAAAACATCAAAATTGACCAAGTCTTTGGATGGTATACTTACTATAATGTTTACGGTTTGCAAGAATTTGCTAAGAAAGCATATGGACGTTACCTGCAAAACCAAAATGCGGGACAAATCGATACTTGTTTGGAATGTGGGTTATGCGAATCCAAGTGCCCACAAAAATTACCTATTATTGAAGATATAAAGAAAGTAGATCGGATTTTAAGAACATGAAACCTATTTGGGGTGCCTATCTCGAGGACTATTCAACAATCAAACTAATCATCCCTGCCAGTCATAATTTCAAAAAAGATGCCATTTATTTAAGAGGCGCCGGGAAAAAATATCGCCTGATTCCTTTTAAGGAAGAAACATACGGTGAAGAACTTCACCTTTATACCCATTTTCAAGGGGTTATTTACTTGCATATCGATTATCAAGTGTTTTTAAGCCCAACGTTTTTTTATCCTTTATCACTGGGAAAAATAACCCGTACACCGCGCTTTGAGTTTGAAACCGCTTATAACGGACCACTTGGCTGCGAATACCATAAAGAATATACCGTCTTTCGCATTTGGGCGCCGGTTGCCAAAGAAGCGGTCTTGGTTTTGGTTCATGGTGAAACAACCCAACAACACATGAAATATGTGGGAAAAGGCGTTTGGGAATTTAAAGTAACGGGCGACCTTGATAAATGGGGTTATTACTTTTTAATTCGCGTCAATCAAGAATTGGAACCTGTTTTAGACCCTTATGGCATAAGCGCCAGTCCCAACTTTACCATGAATTATGTCATCGATTGGGAGAAAACTTATGCTTTTCAAAATAAAAGGCCGCCCTTTAGCGGCAGTTACGTCGATGCGATTATTTATGAATTGCATTTAAGAGATTTTTCGATTAACCGGTTTTTGAATAATCCCGGTGAACGAAGAAGTTATTACTTCGATATGATTACAACAAGCAGCCGTTATCCCGACTCAGGCCTTAAACACTTAAAGCGTTTGGGAATTACCCATGTACAATTACTGCCGATATTTGGCTTTGGCGGGGTGAATGAAACTAATCAAGAAACCGGTTATAACTGGGGTTACAATCCGGTTAGTTACAATACACCGTCGAACTGGTATGCATATGATTTAAACAACCCCTATGGGGCAATCAACGAATTAAAGCAAATGATTGATGGTCTTCATTTTAATGGTATAAAAGTAAATATGGATGTTGTTTATAATCATGTCTTTGATTCGGAAAACTTTTCTTATGCCAAGTTCGTTCCAGGTTATTTCTATCGCTATGATGCCAAAGGCTTTAAAACGAACGCAAGTGGCTGCGGAAACGATTTGGCAACCGAACGTTACATGGTGCGTCGCTTCGTCATCGATTCATTGATGTTTTGGACAACCCACTATTTAATCGACGGGTTCCGTCTCGATTTAATGGGTTTAATGGACACAACCACCATTTTAGAAATGGATAAAAAACTAACCCAAATATATCCCGAAATAATGCTTTACGGTGAAGGTTGGGATATGCCGACAACTTTAGAACCTCATAAAGCAGCTAATTACCATAATTATTGGCAACTTAAGAATATTGCTTTTTTTAACGATTTGTTCCGTGACGGTTTAAAAGGCTCGCCGCTAAAAATCACCAAAGGATATGCTTTGGGCGAAAAAATCGAAAAAGAATTATTTATTCACTTGATTAAAGGTTCTTGTCAAGACGAGTTTCGCTTTTTAGCACCTAATCAATCTCTAAACTTTGTGGAATGTCATGACAATTATACGTTCTATGATCAAATGAAGATTCTATGCAAGAACTTTTCCCCAAAAGAACAAATTGATTATGTCAGATTATCGCTGGGCCTTGTGGTCTTTAGTCAGGGAATACCGTTTATTCATGCGGGGGAAGAGTTTTTACGCACCAAACAGGGTGTGGAAAACTCTTACAAATCAAGCGATGAAATCAACGCCCTTGATTGGTCGCGCCAAAAGGAATACGATGAACTGACGGAAAGCTTAAGCGATATGATAGCATTACGCAAAGAGTATTCGCTTTTTAGAATGTCGGAACGGGAAAGAGTAGAAAAACGCATCAAGTTCGATAAAAGGGGAGCGAATCAATGCTTATCTTTTCGCCTGATCGACGAAACCGAAGAACTTCAAGTCATCATTTCCAATACTTATGAACCCGAAGTGTTTTATTTTGCCCCTTTGGTTACGATGATTTTTGATGGTAAACGAAAAGTACAAAAAGAGGTTAGCCAATTGGAAATTAATAAACCGGGAATATTCATTTTGAAACGGCGATAAAAAAAGGCCTTAATCGGTTTGACGGTTAAGGCCTTTGTCTTTCTTTTACAAGGAATCGCGTTCACTGATGACATCGATGATTTTTTGCGACATGATTTTATATAGGGGAACGAAAAGGGCTAGGGTTGTTGTTATGATTAAAAAGACGATTAAGTAAAGCGGCGAACGGGTTGTCGGCATAAACATCGATAAGTGAACTTGGTTTAGTTCATCCATAATGCTGGAATTAAAGTATTTGATGGCATAAGCCCCCATAAACAAAGCAGCGATGTAAGATGCGATATTAATTACAAAAGTTTGAAAAATATAAATGAACGATACTCTAAAACCGCTTAAACCAATTGACCGGAAGATTCCGATTTCCTTCTTAGAATCGACAATATCCAAGGTGGTAATGGTCCATAAAATCCCAATACTGAATACCGCAAACACAAACAAGCCTGCTTTGGTAATCAAATCGACAAAGGGGTCGATGGTGTAAGCATCGATATCGTTGCGATACGGCCAAACATTGAGAACATAGCCGTTATTATAAGCTGTATTAAATAATTGATAAGCTTGATTTGGATCGGTTGGAAGTTCCGCTAGAATGTTTTCGCTGTCTTGAACCAAGTAACGGAATAGTTCGCTGTAAGACGCTTTGTCAAGTTGGATATAAGGACTATCGGATAAACCGGAAATCGAAAATTCTTTGACAAAGGGTTCCTTGCCCATTCCTTCTTGATTGATGGAGAGGGTAAGGGAATGAGGGCTTATTTGGTTCTTCCAAATCAAATACGTTTGGTTAAAGTCTGTTTTGTTAATCGTTACTCCAAACAAGATTTCCGCCAGCGAATAAGGCAGTAACAAGGAATTCGGTGCAGTCGGATAACCTCCGATATAGCCATAGTAGCGCGCATGCAAAATGTTTTGGTTGACATTGGAGAAAGAGAAGTTCTTTGGCGCATAGGTATCGTCGGTACCAGTTACCGAAAGACTGCCGGTCGATAAGTATCTGCTGGAATCCAAAGTGGAACTAAGGGTCATCTTTTCGATTTCGAAGTCGTCTTCCCAAAGAATAACCGCATTCATCATCATAAACTCGTTTTGAAAAGCGTAGTTTGTTTTATCAAGCGAGTTATAGGCACTGTCTTGGAAAAAGTGAAGCCAGCTGCGATGATCGGTTTTCACGATACCCACAATTCGGTAATTGTCTTGGAAAGACAGATTGATAAGCCGTCCGATATAATCGTATGGCGTGTCAAATCTCGGCAAACGGTCATAATAGACAAAATGGTCGATTAAATAATCGGTCACTAAGATTTCTTTCGGTTTTTCCGGAAGTCTTCCCGCTACCAAGTTATATTGATTGTGTTCATCGTATTGCACGATTGTATGAATGTAACCGGGATAATAGGTACGGGCGATTTTATAGTTGTCAAGGGAAATATCGATGTTAACCGCTTGATACTTATGGATATTTAACCCCGGATTCAAGTCTTTCAAGGTTTCATACGATTTTTGGGGAAGCGGATGCCCTTGGTATTGCTTATAGTAGTCGCCTTTGATAAATTCCTCCGGTAAATTGGCTTTGGCTTGAATGTCGGTATATTGATAACCGTTTTCGACTGCCGTATAAATATTTTGTCTTAACTTATCGCCTTTTAGTTCAATCGTAAACGAAAGGAAAGCTAAACTTAAAGCCGAGATAATCGTCATGATCAAAAAGCGCATTTTTTTCTTGTAAATGTTTTTTAAAGAAAGTTTTACGCTCGTTCCTAGCGGAACATGCGCTCTTTTCAAATGCAGCGGTTCGATGCTTTCCCCCTTAAATTCCGCTTGGCTGTCGGCGACGATGGCACCGTCTTCCATTTGGATAATTCGGTCGCCGTAAAGGAAAGCCGATTCTTCGTCATGGGTAACAATGATGATTAAGCGGTCCTCCGCTAACTTCTTAAAGAGTTTGAAGATTGTTTCGCTGGTTTCCGAATCAAGATTACCTGTCGGTTCGTCCGCTATAATCATCTTGGGATTTTTAATTAAAGCTCTGGCAATCGCAATCCTTTGGCGTTGTCCCCCTGACAACTCGTGAACTTTGCGTTTTTCCAAATTATCGAGTTCAACTTCCGTCAAAATCTGTTTGACACGTTTTTTGATTTCCCGCCGGGGTGCTTTTTGCATTTCGAGCGGTAAGCTGATGTTTTGATATAGATTCAAATCTTTTAAAATATTGTATTCTTGGAAAACAAAACCTAAATAACTGTTTAAGTAATCATTCAATTCTTTTTTGGAAAAAGAATTGATGGTTCGATTTTCAATCCAAATATGTCCTTGGTCGGCTTTGTCCAAACCACCTAAGAGATTAAGTAAAGTGCTTTTGCCACATCCCGACGGACCAATGATAAAGACTAAACCACGATTGGGGAAAGTCACATTGAAATTTTTTATCGCATGAATTCTTTCCGAACCGGAGCGATAAAACTTATTGACATTTTCGAGTCGAATCATCGTGGGGTCCTCCTAGTTTGTTTTGATAACATCGATTGGATGTTTTTTGCTTAAGGATATGAGCGGGAAGATGGTGGCAAACGTTGGGACGCAAGTGGCAATGCCTAGGATAGTCAAAATACCCAAGAAGGTCATTTTGATTATCTTCAAATCGACTAAAGCGATTTGAGTAAAACGATAATCGAGGACAAAGAGGAAAATCCAGGTAGTAATTACCGACAAGATAAATGAAGCTAAACCCATGATTATGACTTGGAAAAAGTAAATCAAAGCAATCTTAAAGCCGCTAAAGCCTAAGGACATATAGATGCCGATATCGCGGGTGCTGTTTTTGATGTTGATAATGATAAAGTTAAAAATGAATAAGACGCTGAATAAGCCAAAAACGAAGAAGAGGCCGACAAAAAACCAAATATTGTCTTTGATAAAATTATCGACCAAAATGACCTTTTGGAAGGCTTGGTTGTCCAGGATAATGTCGTTATCAAGCATCATGCGATAGAGTTTACTGTTAATTTGGGCGTCTTCATTGATAATCATTGTGATAAAGCCACCATCGGTATAGCATAATCTGAGATAATTCTTAAAGCCGTCGGTATCGCTTAATAATGGCATGTAGATAGCGGGTTCTTCATATTCAATTACTTTAGTTACGACAAACGACATTGCCACCGGAATGCGACCGTTGCCATTGACATAGAAGGGAGTCTGAACGTCAATGTCTTGGAATTGGTCTGGGTCTTCCAAAGATTGTTGCGCTCGGTATTTAAAGTTGGTATAATTGTACAACTCCTGCAAATCCCCGGTTAAACCCAATACCTTTTTCAAGAAACCGGTAGTTACGGCCATTTGTTGAGGTTGGCCTTCCGGAGGTTTCGTCGGGTTGTTACCAATGGAATCGGTTCCCTGCGGTGCTTGGTCAATCGTGGTGATTAAAATGGAATCATATACACCGACCCGATCGTTTACGCTATAGATGATTTGATCGGTAATCATTTTAATGTTATCGGTGGAAACGATACGATTATAGTTTTCTTGAGTGACAAAAATCGAATTATAGTAAATCAAACTGTCAGTAAAAGCGACCATTTTACGGGTGTCGCCTTGGTTTTCGATTTTCTTTAACTCTGCGTATTTATCGTAATCGGTCCTTAAGATTCCTTGGATTTCCAGAGGATATTCGAAATAATCATAAGTGAGGCTTTGCCCCAGCAAGTCGTTTAATTCAACCAAATTAGGATTTTTAAAATAATTTTGATACAATAAGTTTTCCGCTAAATAGTCGGTTATAATAATGGCATACGGTTTGGCATAATTTCCCAGACCGCCAGAAATGAAAGTGGTGCTATGCCCTTCATAAAGATGAATTCTTTGAATGACCGGGACATAAAAAGGATTTAGCTTCTCGGGGTCAGTGTTTTGATCAATCGGAATATAGAAATCCATGCCCTTGATGACGTTCATCTTGGATTTGGGATCGTGAAACATTTCGTAATACTGCGGATATTCAAAACTAAAGAACGCCGAATCGACAATATTATTGTTATTGTAATATTTCTTTTGAAGCGCCACATATTCGTTGCCATAGGTTTTTTGGTATACCGCATACTCACCCGTCGTATCGGCGAGCGATAGGTTAACCACCACCCCCGCAAACGTCAGCGATAAGGCAAACAGCAGAATCATGAAAATAAAGCGATATTTAAACAGCATAACTGCTTTTAATGCTAAATTGAAACTGGTCTTAATGGGGGTTGTAATCGGTTTTAAGGATAGAGGAGTTTCGCCTGTTTCGATATCTCCGGTATCGCTGATTACCCGACCGTCTTTAATTTCCAACACCCTATCTGCATACTTATTGGCTAGTTTTTTGTTATGTGTTACAATAAGGATTAAATGGTCGCGGGATAAGTCTTTTAACAAATCCATGACGATTTTACTGTTGTTACTGTCAAGGTTGCCGGTTGGTTCGTCCGCAATAATAATCCTTGGGTTTTTAATCAAGGCCCGGGCAATCGCCACTCTTTGGCGTTCGCCACCGGAAATTTGGTTCATCATGCGTTTTTCCAAACCTGTTAAACCAACCCGATCTATGATGGCTTGGACTTCTTTGTGGTATTCTTTGGGATTTTTGTGTTGCAAATCCAAACTGATGGCAATATTGTCGTAGACATTCAGCCCTTTTAAGACATTAAATTCCTGAAAGACAAATCCGACATAGGAATTTCGGTAGGTGTGAAAGTCTTTGGAAGAAAAATCTTTGGTCGATACGTCATCGATAATCAAGTCGCCGGAATCATATTGGTCGATACCGCCAATAATATTTAAAAGAGTGGATTTTCCGGAGCCGCTTTTACCGACAATAAAATGCATGCCTCGTTGTCCAAACGTCAGGTTTATGTCTTTTAAGGCATGGAATTTTTCCGATGTGGAATGATAGAATTTATTGATATTAATCAGTCTTATCATGACGGTCACCTAGTAGAAGATTTCGCGGTACAACGGTTCTAAAATGTAGGTTCCGTTTGTATCGACTAAACCATATAATTGATTGGCAAGGTGTACTTTTGCCAAAGCTTTATTTTGGTAATAAGGGGTAATCTTGAAATTAAAAATGTTGATCGGATTGTCTGCTATGACGGTCCCGTCTTGTTTTGTTAGTTCCAATTCATAAAAGAAAGGTTTATTATCGTCATCGAAAAACAATTTGCCCACATAGTTGGCATTTACGAACCGATGGCCATTTAGGACAACGGAACCGTCAAAGAGGTCCCCTACGGAAAGGAAGTATCCTCCGGTACCGAGGATGAAGGATTTCCAAGTTTTTTGATAAGGGAATGTACCGTCGGTTGTTAAGATATTGTATTCTTTGTAGAGGAACTCCCCTTCGGGATAAGCTGCGTAATTACCGATTAAAGCGAATCCCTCGTTAAAATTGCGGGCATAATCAAACATTAGGGTTTTGTTGGTTTCATCTTTTAAGGTATTGCCGCTTTGATCGATAAAGAAGTAGCGTAGGGAACTTTCGTCAAGTCGACCCGAAGCAACTTCACCATAGGCAACTCTAGCCCATCCGTCATAAAAGTAATCCGCAAAATGATATTTTTGGTTGCCAACATAAAGGCCAAAGATGTCAATCAATTGATATTCCATGACGCCTTCATTGATATTACCCACAATCGCATAACCGTTTTTGAACGGGGAAGCGTAATCAAAACTTTTGTTCCATAAAGTGAAATCTTCTTTCATAAAAGTCCATTTGCCAGTGGATAATATTTCTACCGTCAAAAAGCCTTCTTGGAAGTAGTGGTGGGCTTTTAAATGATTGGGAAAGGTATAGAGGATTTCGCCTTTAGGATTGATAATGAATTGTTTACCGTCTTTTGTGACAATTGCTTTATGCTCTTTCATGAGTCCTGCTTGGTCATATTGGGGTTTTAACAAAACTTCGCCGGTATTTTTGATATAACCGTATTTCATGGTTTGTTTAATCCGTTTACCGACAATCAGCGTTTCGCCGAATTCTGGAATGATTTCATCGTATTCGGAAAGCGCCAAAGTTTCGCCTTGGGGATTTAGTAAAGCGGGACCATCATCGGTGTAAACAACACAAAATGCCTCGGTAAGATAATTCTTTTGGCAACCATAAATTAAGAATACTAGAAGAAATATAGTCAATAGGAAACACAATTTTTTACTCATAATCTACCTCAACGTTATATATATTATACCAAAAACGCATGATTCTGGCAACCAAAGGCAAAAATAATTTATCCGCTTGGTTTTTGGCAGTTTTTATTTATTAACAGAAAGGAAGTAGGACGATGGAGAAAATCACCGGCGTAATCTTAGCGGGAGGAAAAGGGACAAGGATGAACGGTTCCCGTCCTAAAGTTTTAATGGAAATCGAAGGCAAACCGATGATAAGACGGATTGTTGAATGTTTTGAAAGCCCTTTTGTCAAAAAAACTATTGTGGTGGTGGGTAAACTTGAAAAGGAAATCGCTCAAGTTTTACCTTCAGATATCATCTATGCCAAACAGAGTGAACCAAAAGGTACGCTTGATGCTTTTCGAAGTGCCTTTCCTTACTTATCCGCTGACGACATTGCTTTGGTTGTTCCTTCCGATATTCCCTTTTTAACAAAAGAAAGGCTGGAAGATATTATCAAGTTCTACCAAGAAAACCCCCAAAAAGCGGTGGTTGTTGGCATGAAAGTTGCCAATCCCCAAGGCTACGGACGCTTGACTATAAGAAATAATCGCTTAATAATAATTGAAGAAAAAGAAACCAGCGACGAAGAAAAAGCGATAAAATCAATCAATACCGGGATATATCTGTTCCCGATAAAACTGGTTAAGGATTTAGTACATCAGGTAACAAACAACAACCGCACAGGGGAATTTTATTTAACCGATTTGGTGTACATGCTTTCCGAAAAAGACCAAATAGTCCCTCTCTATTATCCGGAAGACTATACCTTAAAAGGGGTAAACGATTGGGAAACTTGGAAATTGTTAAAGGAAGAAAAAGCCAACCGGGAAAAAGGGAATTGATACGCTTTACAAAAAGCTAATTGTGTGATAAAATTATTTTAGCACTGATGAATAACCAGGCAAAAGGGGGAAAAATGAAGCTTATAATAATCATTGTTGCCAATGAAGACGCAACAAAAGTAACCAATGCGCTATTGAAAGAAAAATTCTTTGTTACCAAACTTGCCACAACCGGTGGGTTATTAATGAGCGGCAATACGACTTTGTTGGTGGGTACCAACGAAGAAAATGTCGATCATGTGATTGACATTGTCGGGGGTTACAGTAAAACCCGGAAAAAAGTTGTGCCAAGCACAATTCCGAATGAATTTGGAATGTTTTCCTCTTATCCGCTAGAGGTTCAAGTAGGTGGAGCAACCATCTTTGTCATTGACATTGAGAAATTTATCAAATTATAATGCCTAGTTATGAAAATTATTGTTCGCCTTTGATTAAGGCATAAAAGCCTAATTAAAGGCTTTTCTTTTGGCGGTGAAAAAAACTTATGCAATGAAAAGAAAAAAAATCGCAAATATAGTATAATATTGAATGATAACGCTTGCTTGCAATCAGTATTTTGTGTAAGCATATAATATAGTTTTATATGGAGGTTTTATGAAAGAATATTTAGCAAAAGAAATCAGAAATGTCGTCATCTTGGGACATATGGGTTCGGGAAAGACGAGTCTAGCGGAATCGTTTCTTTACGTCAGCAAAGCCATAACGAAAAAAGGCGAAGTGGAACGTAAAAATACCGTATCTGATTGGCTTCCCGAAGAACAATACCGTTTGACTACATTGTCAACATCACTAATTCCCCTTGAATGGAAAAACTATAAACTCAATGTCCTTGACACACCGGGATCGGAAGAATTTGTCGGGGAACATGAAAATGTTTTGCATGTGGTAAATTCTGCCGTTATTTTGCTTGACGCCACCAAAGGTGTGGAAGTCGGTACAGAACGTGTTTGGAACGAAGCAAGCAAACGCAATTTGCCTACCATCCTTTTTGTCAATAAAATGGATAAAGAAAATGTTAAAGTCGACCGCATATTAGAAAGTATTAAAAACACTTTTGGTCAAAAAGCGATTCCGCTCTGTTGGCCGCTTGGCGGGGAAAACAACTTCCAAGGTTTCTTTAACATAATCAATAAAAAAGAATACCGTATCAGCGGCGATACCACGGTTGAAGGCGATTTATCTGGCGAAGCTTTAGATAAATACGATGAATTATATGAAAAAGTGGTAGAAGCGGTAGCCGAAACCAGCGAAGAACTATTGGAAAAATTCTTCGGTGGCGAAGAATTAACTCAAGAAGAATTAAATGAAGGCTTAAGAACAGGGGTTCTAAGCGGGGATATTATTCCTATCGTTTTCGGTTCGGCGGTTAAAAATGTCGGTGTTCATGAATTGTTAAACATGATGAACACCTTCTTACCAAGTCCGCTTGACGGCGCGCCAAAAACCGGAATTAATCCCAAAACCGGCGATAAGGTTACTCGCCTTCCTGACGAAAATGCGCCATTCTCCGGTTATGTCTTCAAAACGATTATTGACCCATTCTTAGGAACGATGAATCTTTTCTATGTGGCCAGCGGAAACACCAAAGGTTTATCCGATGCTTATTGGGCCAATAAAGACCAAGTGATTAAAATCGGTCAATTTGTTACCTTAATGGGTAAAACTCAAATTTCGGTTGATGTATTGCATGCAGGAGACATCGGTGTTGCTTTAAAAATGGATTTAGAAACCGGCAGCACTTTCTGCGACCGTAAAGACCAAGTGTTGTTTGATGAAGTGGCGATTCCGACTCCGATTATTTATGTTGCGATTGGCGCCAAAACAAAACAAGACGAAGACAAAATTTCCAATGCTTTGCAACGTTTAAACATTGAGGATCCATCGTTTGAAATCAAACGTAATCCTGAAACCAGTCAATTATTGATTGGCGGTCAAGGTATGACCCATATCGGTTATATTCTCGATAAGATGAAGAACATGTATAGAGTCGATGTCGATATCATGGAACCGAAAATTGTTTATCGTGAAACCATCCGTAAAGTCGGTTCTGCTCAAGGACGTCATAAGAAACAATCAGGCGGTGCCGGACAATTTGGTGATGTTTGGATTCGTTTTGAACCAATCCCTGAAGGTTTTGAATTTGCATCCGAAGTTGTCGGCGGTGCAGTTCCTAAGAACTTCTTCCCAGCCGTAGAAAAAGGTTTAATCGAAACTTTGGAACACGGACCGCTTGCCGGATTCCCGGTTATCGGTGTTAGAGCCGTTCTTTATGACGGATCTTACCACCCAGTTGACTCCAATGAAATTTCGTTTAAGCTTGCAGCATCCTTGGCTTTTAAGGAAGCATGCAAAACGATACGTCCAACTATTCTTGAACCAATCATGGAAGTAGAAGTTACTGTAAAAGATGATTATGTAGGCGATATTATGGGCGATATGAACAAACGCCGCGGCCAAGTACTTGGTATTGAACCAAGACCGGGAGGAAGACAAGTTGTCTTTGCCCAAGTTCCAGAAGCTGAAATCATCAAGTACGCAACCGACCTAAAAGCAATGACGCAAGGCAGCGGACACTTTACCAGAAAATTTGTCCGTTATGAAGAAGTCCCTGAACAACTAATCGCCAAGATTGTGGAAGAATACAAGAAACAATAAAGCAAAATTTTTGAATAAATAAATTTAAAGGATTGATTTCCAGTCAATCCTTTTCATTTTAAGCTGATTAATCCCCGGGTAACTTTTCTTTCGGGAATAAAAAACACCCCTTTTGGTCGGATTTTGTTCCTAGTTCCAAGGGTCCAACATTGGGGTGATGGTTTTATCTGATATTAAATTGATAGAAATAGCGAAGAATGGCAATAGATGTTTTGGCATCCACCGGATCCAAATCGTAGATGAAGTCTATTGCTTCGCTAACCGGCAAGAGTTTGACTTTTAAGAATTCATCGCCATCCATTTCAAGGGGATTGTAGAATAATTCGGTTGCTAGGAAGAGGTGAATTACTTCATTGGAAAAACCGGGGCTGGGGTAATATTTCCCCAAAAAGCGGAAGTTTTTCGCATCATAGCCCGTTTCTTCCCTTAATTCGCGCCTGGCGCATTGTTTGGGATTTTCACCTTCTTCCAAAATTCCCGCAGGAATTTCCAAAAGCGGTTTTTCGATGGCGGGGCGGTATTGTTCAATCAATAAGATTTCATTGTTATCATTGATGGCAAGTACGCCTACCCCGCCTTGATGTTCGACAACCTCCCTCATGGCTATTTCCTGATTAGGCAAATAGATGTACTTTTTCTTTAGGGTCAGGATACGCCCCTTATATAGGGTGATACTGTAATAGGTTTTTTCTTTCATAGCTTTTTAACCTCACTCCAACAACTGCTTAAAATAATCAAAAATAACTTTACTGCTTAAGGATTCGGGCATACGTTCGGGGTGCCATTGAAAAGCGATGATTGGTAAATGCTCGTGTTCAATTCCTTCGATAATGTTATCGTGGCGGAAAATAACTTTAAAATTTGGGGCGAGGTCTTTTATGGCTTGATGGTGAAAGGTATTGATTGTGAATTCGCTTGGAAGCTGACTGGTTAGTTTGGTTAAAGCTTCTCGCTTTACGGGATGCTTTTTGTCTTGATGGGGGTGGGATAGTTTAGCGGTTTCAATGTCCTGATAAAGGCTGCCTCCCATAAAGACATTAATGGATTGCAAACCTCTGCAAATCCCTAAAACCGGTTTTTGGGCCTTTATCGCATAATTAATAACCAATTCATCAATTTTGTCTAAACGTTCGTCAATTCCTTTCGATAAACCCGCATTTTCTTCCTTATAATGCTTGGGGTCTAAGTCATTCCCGCCGATTACCAAAAAACCATCGCAAAAGATTAAAATTTTGGTTAGTTCGACATCATTAAAAGGAAGAATAAGAGGAACCATCTTCCGTTCGGTTAAGGCTTTTAGGTATAAAGTGTTAACTTGAAGAATTTCTTTGTTATCGTCTTTTTGTAATCGTGGGGTAACCCCGATAATTTTCTGATCCATTGTGCAAGTCACCGTTTCTTTCTTTTTAAATCTTTACTCTTTTAGGTAATTTTACCATATATTTATGCGAAAGAAAGGTAAAATGCGAAAAAATCCCCGCTATTTTCGCCATCATTGTACAAGATTTGCTTATTGTCATATTATATAATGGTGATAAAGTGATAGTTTTCAAGTACCATGGTTGTGGTAATAGTTTTTTGATTATCAACAAAGAAAAGGATATTGATTATCCCTGGCTTTCCAAGCGCCTTTGCAATGTAATTGACGGGATAGGTAGCGATGGACTGATTGTGGCGGGAATTAACCCTCTTTCGATGCGAATCTTCAATAAGGATGGAAGCGAGGCCTCCATGTGTGGAAATGGTATTAGATGCTTTGTCCATTATCTGTTAGACCAGGGTTTAATCGAAGAGGATTTTTTAAAAATTTATACTTTGGCGGGAGAAATTGAGGTAAAGGTAATTTCCCCAAATCCTTTCATTTGCGATGTCAATTTGGGTAAACCCAAATTTAGAATAGAAAACGAACCAACAACTGTTTCAACAGAGGATAAACCATTTGATTTGTATTCTATTTGGTTAGGAACCGAACATGGAGTAGTGTTTGTGGATAGTTTTGCCTTATTGGAAGAAAAAAACCTAGGAAGCATAATAGCCCAAGCAACCCCTTTCGAAACAGGTACCAATGTAAATTTTCTGCTTTTTTTAAATTCCGAAAATGCCCTCGTGAAAACCTATGAACGGGGTGTAGGCTGGACACCAAGCTGCGGAACCGGTGCGGGAGCTTGCTTTGCTATCGCCCAAAAATTCGCTAAATGTCAACAATTTCTGCGCATCCTTTATCCTTACGGAATTTTGACGTATTATGTCGATAGTTCCGATTCGATTCATTTGGTTGGACCATCGCAAAAAGTGGCAAAAATATTCCTGGAAAAAAGGATAGAAAAATAAAGAAAAAACCATTAAAAAGGGTCGCAATATTCCCTTATTGTAAAAAAACGGACAGGTAAGTTTAACAAAAATTTACCCCTTTTTTTATGCAAAAGTTCTTTTGAAAATCATTTGCATAAAGTTCGAATAAATGTTATAATGAATAGAGTAATCTAAAAAGGATTTCTTTTTTTCTTGAGAAAGTGTGGGTGACTATGAAGAAAAAACGCAGAAGAGACGAACTTAAACCAGAAATTGAACGTTATCATCCTAATTATTTAGTCGGATTAACGCCAGAACAAGTAGAAGAACGCCAGAAGCAGGGTAAAGTAAATGTTAGCCCCAAAGGAAGTTCCAAGACGGTTCTCAGCATCATTCTCAAAAATCTTTTTACCTTTTTTAATGCGATGTATGCTGCAATCTTTATTTTATTGTTGATTGCGGAAGCGACCGTTATGAATTTTACTTTTATTGGTTTGGTCGTTGTCAATACTTCGATTGGAATTTTGCAAGAAATTCGTTCCAAACGCAAGATAGACCAATTGTCGCTTTTATCGGCACCAACCGCTACCGTTGTTCGCAATGAAGGAAAACAGGAGATTCGCATTGAAGAAGTAGTCCTTGACGATATTGTTTATTTATCAACTGGTAAGCAAATCATTACCGATGCCATTTTAGTCCATGGCGAAGTGGAAGTCAACGAATCGCAATTGACTGGTGAAGCCATCCCGATTCGGAAAATACAAGGCGATACCCTTTACTCCGGAAGTTATGTTGTTTCGGGTAATTGTTATGCGAAAGTAGAACGGGTTGGGGAAGACAACAAAATCGAACAATATGCGAGCCAAGCCCGCAAGCACGTCAAACCCCGTTCGGAAATTCTTCGCTCTTTGGGGTATTTATTAAGGTTTGTCAGTATTATCATTATTCCTTGTGCTTTAATTCTGTTTGCCAAAGCGGAAGGAATCAACCTAAGAGATATCGGATCAATAATCCCCAGCCTAAGGGTTAGCACAACTTATAAAACCAGCATTGTTACCACCTCGGCAGCTTTAATCGGAATGATTCCGGCCGGACTCTTTTTGTTAACTACGGTCGCTTTGGCTGTTGGGGTTATGCGACTCGCTCGCCAACAAACTTTGGTTCAGGAACTTTATTGCATCGAAACATTGGCGCGGGTTGATGTCTTATGTTTGGATAAAACAGGAACAATTACCGATGGTACGATGACCGTAACCAGATACATCGAATACAATCGACGCAGTGAATATAATGTGGAAGATATCATCAGTTCGATGAATACCGCCCTTCAGGAAACCAATTCGACATCCAAAGCTTTGGAAACCTATTTCGGTTTTGGCAAGAAGATGACGCCGGTAGAAATCTTTCCGTTTTCTTCCGATACCAAATTCAGTGCGGTAACCTTTGAAAAAGAAGGAACCTTTATTTTAGGGGCTCCGGAATTTGTTTTGAAAAACAACTACGATCGGGTAGCCGACGATGTTAATGAATTTGCCAATCAAGGTTTACGGGTGTTGGCACTTGCCCACAGTCAATTGCCGCTTAAAAACGGTATAATCCAAAGAGTGCCGCGAATTGTCGCTTTGATTCTCATCGAAGACCAAATCCGCCGCGAAGCCTATGACACGATTAAATACTTCAAAGATAACGGCGTGCAAGTGAAAGTCATTTCCGGGGATAATCCGGTTACCGTTTCGGAAGTAGCCAAGCGCGTGGGAATCGAGAATGCGGAAGACTATATTAGTTTGGATGGGTTAACCGATGAAGAAATTGCCCAAGTGGCAAACGGCTATACGGTTTTTGGCCGGGTTAAACCGGAACAAAAGAAAATTATTGTCCAAGCTTTAAAAGCCAATAAACATACGGTTGCGATGACCGGCGACGGCGTAAACGATATTTTGGCTTTAAAAGAAGCGGATTGCAGTATCGCCATGGCTTCGGGTAGCGATGCGGTGCGCAATGTTGCACAATTAGTGCTCTTAGATTCCAATTTCTCATCGATGCCCCAAGTCGTAAGCGAAGGTCGGCGGGTAATCAACAATATTCAACGCACGGCGATGCTTTATTTGGTTAAAACGCTCTTTACGTTCTTTATGGCCATTCTTACCATCAGCAATTTCTTTAAGTTCTTTTCGCCGAGCGGAAACGGGGGATATCCTTTAGAAAGCAGTCAAATGTTGATGATTGAATTTTTCGTGATTGGCATTCCGACTTTCTTTTTGGCTCTCCAACCGAATAAAAATATTGTGCGGGGTAGGTTCTTGTTTAATGTCATCAGAAGCGCTCTGCCAAGTTCTTTGACCATTGCCATTGAAGTAGCACTGGCTTATGTATTTGCCAAAATGTTCGGTTTTTCCGATATGCAGGTTGTCACCATTGTGGTTATAACCGCCACCGCCACCTACCTCATGATTCTCTTTGTCGCCTGCAAACCGTTTACGGTCAAGAAAGTGATGCTCTTTTCCTTCATGGCCGTCAGCTGTTTGACGATTATCGTATGTTCTTCCATGGATATCAAGATTGGTAATTTCGGTTTCCAAGAACAATTTAAATTGGTTCCTTTATACGAAACGGTGTATCGACCGCTCGAGAACCCCCATATCGTGGAAGAGGATAACGGGGATTTGCTTTGGTATGTCGGCGATATCAATACCGGTATTGCTTCGATAAATGAAAACCCGTTTGATGAAAATGACCGGGAAATCCCGGATTATTATCTTAATGAAGATGCTTATTGGGTTATTGAGGGTCAACAGACAACCATCAAAGCCAAAGTGGAACACAAGGTCTCCGCAAACGGTCTCCTTTTATCCATTTGCTTAACCTTATCTTCATCGATCATTATTTATATAGCGAACTATTTGGTTGATTGGTTCATGAAGCGTCCGCTTGATAAAATCAAAGAGTTAAGCCAACAAGCCAACCATTTACGTTAACAAAAATCAAAAAAAAACACGTTAAGAGCTCAAAGACTTTTAGCGTGTTATTTTTTTTGTTAATGTACCTTTTAAATACACAATTTTCATTTTAGTTAATAGAATAAAGTAAGACTGATTGTGAAAAAAGGATTGATTTACTTGGAGACCGTGTTGGCTTTAAAAAATGTATGCAAAAGTTTTTATACCGAATTAGGAGAATTGAGGGTACTTAACAACATTTCCTTTGAAGTCAAAAAAGGCGAAATCGTTGCTTTGATTGGCCCAAGCGGCAGTGGTAAAACCACGCTTTTGAACATTTTAGCCAAAATTATTAAACCCACTTCGGGTGAAGTTTATTTGGATGGGGAAATCGGCTATATGTTTCAACGCGATCATTTATTGGAGTGGCGAACCATTTGGAAAAACTTGCTGATCGGACTGGAGATTACGGGACAAAACGATGAATTGCATCAGGAACAGATTAAAGAAATGCTGCATAAGTACGGCTTAGACGGTTTTACCCGTAATTTCCCCCATGAGTTATCGGGGGGAATGCGTCAAAGGATTGCCTTGATTCGTACTTTATCAATCGAACCGAGTATTCTCCTGTTGGATGAACCATTCTCTTCTTTGGACTATCAAACGCGTTTAATGGTTAGCGATGATGTTTACCACATGATTAAAACCGAAAAACTCACCGCTATTTTAGTCACCCATGATATTTCAGAAGCCATTTCGATGGCCGATCGAATTGTCGTTTTAAGCGAACGGCCGGCGGAAATCATCAACATTCATGACATAAAATTAACTATCAATGGCTTGAAAACTCCGTTAAAAGCGCGTACTGCCGATGAGTTTCGTCAATATTTCGATCAAATATGGAAGGAGCTCCACAAATGATTGAACCAAAGGAAAATCCCTACTTAATCAATTTGCGCAAAGAAAAGCGCAAAATCCTCGCCATTCAATTAGTGTTGCTTGTTTCCCTCCTTTTAGCATGGGAATTAAGCGCCAAGTACGGCCTTATCAATTCCTTTTTGTTCAGTCGACCATCACGGATTTACCAAATCTTTGTGCAATATCTGTTGCACGGCAAATTAATGACCCATATCGGGGTTTCGGTTTTGGAGACCGTTTTAGGTTTAGTGCTCGGAACCGCTCTGGGATTAATAATTGCGATTATCCTGTGGTGGAATGCTACAATCGCTAAGATATTGGACCCTTTTTTGGTTGTCTTAAATGCTTTGCCCAAAACCGCTTTAGCACCCATTTTAATTATATGGGCAGGTACCGGAATCAAAGGCATTACCGTCGTTGCCATGTCAATCTCGCTTGTACTAACTATCCTTTCGGCTTATAACTATTTTCAACAAATAGAAGAAGACAAAATTAAAATGTTGAAAAGTTTCAAAGCCACCAAATGGCAAATCCTTACCAAGTTGATCTTGCCGAGCAATTTTCCCAATCTTATCACTATTATCAAAATCAATATCGGTATGAGTTGGGTAGGGGTTATCGTCGGAGAATTCATCGTTTCGCGTTATGGCATCGGTTATTTAATCGTCTACGGTTCCCAAGTCTTTTTAATGGATTTGGTGATGATGGGGGTCATTGTTTTAGCGTTTATAGCTTTTTTCATGTATGCCGGGGTTGCGGCAGTGGAGAACAAATTTAAATCAAAAAGGGGATAAGATGAAAAAATACTTATTATTATTAATTCTACTCCTATCGATGATAGGAATTACCGGTTGTAAAGATGATGATTTAATAAAAATTCACTTGGCAGAAGTTGCCCATTCCGTTTTCTACGCTCCTCAATATGTTGCCCTAAACAAAGGTTTCTTTGAAGAAGAAGGGTTAAAGGTGGAAATCACCAATGTCAATGGGGCAGACAAAGTAATGGCAGCTCTATTGTCTGGTGATGTCCAAATTGGTTTATGCGGGCCGGAAGCTTCTATTTACGTGTATAACAATGGTCAAGAAGATTATATGGTAAACTTCATCCAACTGACTCAACGGGATGGATCGTTTATTGTTGGGCGGGAACAAATCGAAAACTTCGATGTTACGATGCTTAAAAACAAAAGCATTTTAGGCGGTCGTAAAGGCGGTGTTCCGGAAATGACCTTGGAATACGTTATCAAACAAGCGGGTTTAACGCTTGCCCATAATAGTTTTGAAAATGACGTCAATGTCCGAATCGATGTGCAATTTGGGGCCATGGCAGGAGCTTTTATCAGCGGGGAAGGGGATTTTACAACCCTTTTCGAACCTACAGCCACGCAAATCGAACGTCAAGGCCATGGTTATGTCTTAGCCGCAGTGGGAGCTTTATCGGGCGAAATCCCTTTTACGGCTTATAGTTGCAATAAATCGTACTTGGAAAAAAACCATGAAATATTGGAAAAATTTACTCGGGCGATTTATAAGGGACAAAAATATGTCCAAGAAAATTCCAATCGCGATGTGGCAATTGCCATGCAACCAAGTTTTGTGGATGCATCGCTTGATGATTTGATTATGGTTGTTGCCAGATACCGATCCATTGACGCCTGGTGTCACACACCATCCTTCAAAGAAGAAGGGTTGAACCGCTTAATGGATATCATGGAACTTGCGGGGGAATTAACCGTAAGGGCACCCTTTGAAAAAATCGTCGATAATTCGCTAGCAGAAAGGATTATCGATGAATTGAATTAAAAACTAAACAACTAATAATTCAATTTGCACAAAAAAGAAAAAAACACATAATATAAAATGTCAATTAAAAAGGCACTTGAAACTTTCAAGATTTTTTAATGTCAATATCTT
>Ga0265294_10002158_pt1 | contig 26011 bp, 27 predicted proteins | sample MunlanPumphouse3_FD_192504 | JGI IMG/M metagenome (GOLD analysis project Ga0265294, IMG submission 192504) | Groundwater microbial communities from a municipal landfill in Southern Ontario, Canada - Pumphouse #3 | ecosystem: Environmental > Aquatic > Deep subsurface > Groundwater | place... | reverse complement strand
TCCTGATCGTATCGCAATAGGCGTACATATTCTTGATGAGCTCGTCCCGTGACGAGAAATGACAGAATATCGTAGCCTTGGTGATGTTGTTTTCGTTTGCTAGCCGGGAGAGCGATATGTTGCCCATTCCTTCTTTTGAGGCAAGTTCGAGGAAACTTTGTATCAATCGTTGTTTGGTTGTACTCGTATGCATGAGTAAATATTACCAACCGATTGGTAATATTTCAATCGGTTTTAGGAGATAAATCGGCATGTAATTCAAAAAAAACGTTGAAGTCTGTGAGAATTTCATGGTATAAGTTCAAAGTAAATTTCAAGTAAGGATAAAAAACGACATGTACGCACTTGTAGAGATTCTCGGAAAGCAGTACAAGGCCATTGAAGGCAAGACCCTTCAGGTTGATCATATCAATCTGAAGAAAGCCGGTGATGTGCTGGAGTACACTTCTGTTCTCGCCATTGTGGATGAGAACAACGCGAAGTTTGGTGCTCCTTACGTGGAGGGTGCAAAAGTGCAGGCCTCTTACGTTGGCGACCAGCTTGGTGACAAGGTACGTGTGTTCAAGTATGAACGCCGTAAGGGTTATCGCAGGACTCAGGGACACCGCGAACAGTATTCACTGATTAAAATTGATCACGTGATTGCATAAGGAGAAGGAAAAATGGCACATAAGAAAGGTGGCGGAAGCTCCCGCAATGGTCGTGATTCCAACTCCCAGCGTTTGGGTGTGAAGCGTTTTGGCGGCCAACTTGTCAAGGCAGGTGAAATTATTATTCGTCAGCGTGGGACCAAGTTCCATCCTGGTCAGAATGTAGGAATGGGTACCGACTATACGATTTTTGCGAAAATCCCAGGTAAGGTGCTGTTCCACGAGAGAAACAACCGGAAGTACATCAGCATTGAAGCTGTTGATGCACAGTAGGTTGTACCCTCTAGCCATAAGATATGTTTGGATTTTCTGATGAAACCTATATCGATGTTGCCTCCGGAAACGGAGGCAATGGGTGTGTTGCCTTCCATAGGGAGAAGTTCGTCCCTAAAGGGGGACCCGATGGTGGTGATGGTGGACGTGGCGGAGATGTAATCTTTGTTGTCCGTGAAAACCTGAGGACCTTGGGACATCTGAAGATGGTCCGGACATTTAAGGCTGAGAACGGGAAAAACGGCGGTGGGGACCGTTGTTTTGGTCATGATGGGAAAGATGTTGAGATTCCTGTTCCCCCAGGAACGGTGATAAAGAATGCGGAGACTGGTGAGGTAATTCAAGATCTTACGGGTATGGACCGCTTTGTTTTCCTTAAGGGAGGCAAAGGAGGTTTAGGGAATTGGCATTTCCGTAGCGCCACCAGGCAGACACCCCGTTTCGCGCAACCAGGTCAGAAAGGCGAAAGTCTTCGTATTGGAGTCGAGTTGCTTATCATAGCCGACATTGGATTTGTCGGTTTTCCCAATGCGGGAAAATCCTCGTTGCTCAATGTGCTCACCAATGCCCGTACGAAAGTGGCCGGTTATCCCTTCACTACGAAGATCCCTCAATTGGGCATGATGCGCTATAGCGACATGGATATTGTTCTTGCTGATATTCCTGGTTTGCTTGAGGGCGCAAGCCAGGGTGCAGGCATGGGGATCAAGTTCCTCAGGCATATAAGCAGGACCACAGGTCTTGCCTTTATTATTGACTTGAGCGACGAGCGGTACCTGTCCGCTTATGAGGTGCTTTCCAAAGAACTGGAAGCCTTTGATCCCTCGCTTTTGGAAAAACCCCAGATTATCATAGGGACCAAGCTTGATGAGCCTGGGACCAAGGAGCATCTGGATGAGCTTAGGGCGAAGTATCCGGATAAACAGATATTGGGTATTTGTGTCTTTCTTGAAGAAGGCGTTGAAAGTGTCAAACAATCGTTTGTCAAACTTGTAACGGATACCAAGAAAGGGAAGACCCAGGGTGCTTTCACCACTATGATCAACCATGACGCTGAGTATCGACAGGAGGAGTAGGTTTGGTAGAGACACTGGCAACCGCCATGGTAGGAGGCAGTTTTGATCCTGTACATCTCGGGCATCTGCATCTTGTCCATACCGTGCTTACCCAAACTGAGTATCGCCGTTTTATTTTCATTCCTGTAGCGATTAATAATTTCAAACAACAAAACCATCCAACAAGCAGTATCCATCGGCTTGAGATGCTTCGTTTGAGCTGTGACTCATATCGGACAGTTTATCCCGATGATAAACCCTGTTCCTTGGTGGTTGATGATAGCGAGTTGAAGCGTGGGGGGATATCATATACGTATGATACCGTAAAGCAGCTTTATCTGACTTACAGCGTCAAGGGACGTATCGCCCTTGTCATGGGTGATGATTTACTTGATTCACTTCGTGACTGGCATGAGTTTTCCGCTCTTAAGGAATTGGTCACCTTTGTGGTGATACGCCGCTCGAATGAGGCTCCTTCGTTTTTTGATCCGACCATGGACCTGCGTTATATCGACAGCACCGTGTATGAGGACAGCTCCTCTTCGATTCGAAACCAACTTGGGGCTCTCAGGCCTGCAGAGGAGATGCCTTGTGAGGTGCGGAATCTGATGTGCAAGGAGGTCGCCCGATATGTTGATGAACATCGACTGTACCGAAGTGAGTCGTGAGATAAGGAAAACCGAGAGTGCTTTTAGGTTTGAGCATAGTGTCAGTGTCGCCCAAACCAATGTCAGGTTGAATCATGTCTTCAATGAAGGGCTCGATGATACCTTGCTCACTGTCTGTGGATTGCTTCATGATATCTGCCGGGAGTGGACTGAAGAGAGGCTTGTATCCTATAGCGAGACCCATCATCTTCAGTTACAATCCCAGGAGCGTATGTTTCCTTGTCTGCTTCATGCCCCGGTTGCCTCCAATTTGCTTTTCAACGAGGGGTATCCTACAGGTGTGTGCACTGCCATACGCTGGCATACACTTGGGAGCATCAGGATGGGACGGATGGGACTGATAGTGTTCATCAGTGATTATCTTGAGCCGTTACGCACCCATATCACCGAGGAACAAAGAAAGAAGTTGCTCAGCCATAAGAGTTTGGATGAGGTCTGCTTGGCCATTCTTGAGCAGCAGGACCAATACTTTCAGATAAAAGGTAAGGAGAACGCACCGAGTACCAAGGAGCTGGAGGCGTACCTAAAGGAAGGCAAGACACTTTGCACAGATTGCTTCTAGTACCTGTCATGACCCTTTTACTCTTATTTAGTGGATGCGAGAACAAAGATGTTGAGGCGGATTATCTCTTTTTTGATAACGAGGTTGTCGTCTTGGTGGATGTAAATGATACCCTCCTGGTTTTGTCGATACCCAGGGAGGTGGTCCTCTCTTATGGATCATATAAGAAGATTGAGGGTACTCAGGCCATTTTTGGTTTGCTTGGTTTGAAAGTGGGGACGGTCACCTACGCTTCGGCTGAGAATCTTGAGGAGATACGCACCTTGCTGGCGGCTTTGGCTTTTGAGCAGGGCTTGGACGATGATGCTTCAGGAAGGATTTTGGCTTTGTATAGGCAGGCGAAGTGCTTGAGAAAAAGTGGTTTGCCCGATACACTTGCCAAGCTAAGCGGTTATCCAGTCTCGTTGGAGAAGCTTGCGCATTACAAATCCTGCCACCATTTTGACTTGGGGCAGATTTTAGAAATTGATGACACTACCGATTGGCAGAGCACTGAGGCCTATGTTCGCATATGGTTGGAGGGAGCGCTTCGGTTGGGGAACAAGGAGCAAATGATATGATACCGGAAAAGACAGAACAAAACGCAAAGTTTATTGCACAATTTTTGATTGACCATAAGTGCCTGGATGTCCAGATTCTTGATGTGAACCCTGAGTGTAGCTGGGCCGATTGTTTTATCATCGGAACAGTGAACAGCACAGGGCATCTCAGCGGTGTGGCCCATGAGCTGTGGGGTGAATTAAGCGATATCGGGTTGGAAGTGAGCAACCGGCGCAAGAGCCCCTCCGGCGATGGCTGGACTCTTATCGATTGTGGAGATATCGTCATCCATCTGATGAGCAGCGAGTTGAGGGAATTCTATTCCCTTGAGAAACTCTGGGCCAAGAAAATCACAGAGTAGGTTAGATTAGCCGCTTGTTCTTCCATTTGCCTTTTCTGAAACGGTGGATGAAGCAGACCGAGCGGCAGACCCAGTCGATGTACATACCAATCCAAATGCCATTCAACCCCATTTTAAAGACCGTCGAGAGCACATAGGCGGAGATTACACGGAAGAACCACATGCTGCACATGGAGACTACCATCGTAAATTTGGCATCCCCTGCTGCGCGTAAGGCATTGGGAAGCTCGAAGGCAGCCGGCCAGATGATTGCTGAGGCTATCATGCATTCCTTGACCACGCTGTTGGTGATTTCTCTTGCCAAGGGGCTGAGATTGAACAGATTCACAATATAGGGTGACAGGAAGAAGACGCAGCAGGAGGTGATTCCCATGGAGATATAGGTCTCCTTGAGCAGTTTCTTTGCATAATAATCGGCCTGGTCAGTCTTACCGGCTCCAATGCACTGGCCCACGACGGTGATGGCCGACAAGCCAAGGGCGTTACCTGGGATGTTGGTGAAGCTTGCTATGGAATTGCAGATGGCATTAGCTGCCAGGCTTGCCGTTCCGAGCCCTGCGATGAAATTCTGCACCAGGAGTTTACCGATTTGAAAAACCGAGTTCTCCAATCCGCTTGGGATGCCTATGCGAAGTATCCGTTTGATCATGCTCATCTGCCACCTGGGATGGAGCATATCAGAGAGAAATATCTCGTTGCGTTTATTCCTGATTAAAATCGTCATGACGATGGCTGCCACCATACGGCTTGCAAGGGTGGCTATCCCTGCTCCAACGACACTTAGGTTCATGCCATAGATGAGAAGCGCGTTTCCTCCGACATTGATCAAGTTCATCAGCAGGCTTACCTTGAGCGATATCCTGCTGTTGCCCATGGACCGGTACAAAGCAGCGCAACTGTTATAGATTGCCAGAAACGGGAAACTGAGCAATATCCAGAAAAAATACTTATCGGCATTGTCCATTACCGTCCGATCGATGTTTCCAAAGAGGAAAGACAGGAAGGTCCTCTTGATTGGCATGAAGATGACAATGATGGCAATCCCTGCCAGCAAAGAGACATTGAATAGTTGTTTGCCCGCGACGCAGGCACTGGGCCTGTCCTTGTTGCCTATGTATTGGCTGCTTACCACAGCACCCCCGGTGGCAAAGGCTGCAAACAAGGCGATCATCAGTTGGCTGAATGAGTCAACAAGACTGATGCCGCTTACCGCTGCCTCGCCATTTGCCGATACCATCACAGTGTCGGCCATGCCAATGGCCACGGCAAGGAATTGTTCAGCTACCAGAGGAAGAATCAATTTGGACAGATATTCATTGCTGAACAATCTGTTTGGTATTTGAGAGATGTTTTTATTGTTCAATGTACTTATTCTGTAAGCAACCCTTCATCATTGCTGAATTCTTTCTTCTTAATATTCTTGAAAAGCCTGACCAGTTTCTCGACGGTCATCTTTTTCTTTTCCTCTCCGCAGAGATCAAGCACGATGGTCCCTTCATCCATCATGACGAGCCGGTTGCCATAATCAATGGCGAACTGCATGTTATGGGTGACCATCATTGCCGTAAGCTTGTAGGTGCTGATGTAATTCGTTGTCAGGTCCATAACGGTCTGGGCATTATGGGGATCCAAGGCTGCGGTATGCTCATCAAGAAGAATCAGTTGAGGCTGGCTCATGACAGTCATGAGCAAGGTCAAAGCCTGTCGCTGGCCGCCTGAAAGCAATCCGACATTATCCTTGAGCCGGTCCTGAAGACCTATCGGCTCAAGAAGTTTCTTGAATTTCCCTCTTTTCTCGTTGGTCAAACTGAACCGCAAGCCTTTCATCCCTTTGGTGGAGGCTGTGATCAGATTGTCCTCCACGGACATACCCGCGGCGGTACCCTTGGTCGGATCCTGAAAAATCCGTCCGATAGTGAACGCTCTCCTGTATTCAGGCATACGGGTTATGGTTTTGCCGTTGAGCTTGATGATGCCATTGGTGACAGGGTAGGTCCCGCTGATCAGATTGAAGAGGGTGCTCTTGCCACTGCCATTGGAACCTATTACGCAAACGACATCGCCATCATTGATTGTAAGATTCACATCATCGAGTGCCATTTTCTCATTGATCGTGCCGGGGTAGAAAACCTTGGTTATATTGGTTAGCTCAAGCATTATTGGATCTCCTTTGCATGACGGGCTTCGGAGCGTGCGATAGCTTTTTTTCTTGCACCATTACTCGAGGCTTTGCTTCTTGTCTGGGCGATAAAAAGGCTGGTGATGACAAGAATACCGGTCAGTAATTTGAAATCGTTAGGCGTAATGTGAATCAGATATCCATATTTTCTTCCGAAGAACATCAAGGCTTTGTACATGATGGCTCCGAATATCGCTCTCAAGGTAATAAGGGATATCCTGTTGCTGGAGAAAAGGAATTCTCCCAGCATGATCCCTGCCAGACCTTGAACGACCATTCCCTGCCCCAGGTTCGCATCTGCGAATCCCTGGTACTGGGCCAGCATGCCTCCACTTAAGGCGATCAAGCCGTTGGAGATACCCAGACCAAGGAGTTTCAGGTGCTCGGGGTTCATGCCTTGGCTGATGACCATCTGCTCGTTGCTTCCCATCGCACCGATGGCGATTCCCAAATCAGTACGAAAAAACAAATCGAAGATAAGTTTGATCACGAGCACCACGAGCAAGGTCCCTAAGAGACTTGCATATTCACCGGGAATGAAGGAAAAGAACTTGGGAAGCTTGGTGTACAGGGTCTCTACCCTAAGAAGAGGCACATTGGCTTTGTTGCCCAGGATTCTTAAATTGATGGAATAGAGCATTGTCATGGTGAGGATGCTGGCCAACAATCCAGGGATATGAAGCTTGTTGTGAATGGCAGCCGTGACCATCCCTGCGATAATCCCGCTGAGAAAGGCCAGAAGCAAAGCTACAGGAATCGGGAGACCATGGGTGATGCCCATAGCAGTCACCGCAGCTCCCGTTGCGAAGGAACCATCACAGGTCAGATCAGCCAGGTCCATGACACGAAAGGAGATTAAAATCCCTAATACCATGATGGAGAAAATCAGGCCGTCAACAAAAATACCCTCAATCATACAAACCCCTTACAGAGAAAAACCGTCGGCTTTATCAGGCCGACGGCGAATAAGACTATATCAAGCAGAACATTACTTTTGGAGTTTTTTCCCATCCTGAATGATAACAGCAGCTTCGTCCAATCGTGCTTGGCTGATAGTATATCCAAGCTGCTTGGCTGTATCAAGATTAAACCACAATTCAAAATCCTTGGGATCGGTCAAATATACCGTACCGATATCCTTGGGGGAGGTCCCCTTGATTGCTTTCTCGATGACCTTGCCTGTAGCGGTTCCCACACTGTAATAATTGAAGCCCCAGGCGATCAGGCAATGAAGTCCGTCAATACCACTTGGATCCGAGCTGAACAAGGGCTTCTTTGCCTTGTAACATACATCATCTATGGAGGCGATGGCGGAGATCACCGCATTATCCGTGGCGATGTACATGGCATCAATACGGTCGATGATTGACTGTGCTGCCATCTTCACCTCGCTGGTATTGCTGATGGCGACACTTACAAATCCGACCCCGAGCTTTTCACAGGCAGCCTTCGCCGCTTCCATGAGGACAACTCCATTGGCCTCCCCTGAGGCGTAGATGTTTCCGACTGTCCTGGCCCCTGTAATCTCAACAAGCAGTCTTATCTGGCTTTCAACCGGGTTGCTGTCGGAGACGCCGCATATATTAGGAGCGGTAAGTCCTGCATCATTGGGGTCCGTGACTGCGGAGAATACCACAGGAATATCTGAAAACACATTTGCCAAGGCCTGAGCAGAGGGAGTTGCGATACCCACCACCACGTCATCCTTGTCGCTCTTGAATTTTTGTGCTATCGAGGCAGCCGTGGAAATATCCCCATTGGCATTCTGCTGATCATACGTGCAGGAAAGATCCGTGGTTGCAAGGTAATCCATCAATCCTTTCTCTGCCGCATCCAGTGCCGGATGAGGGAGAAGTTTTGAGATACCAATCTTATAAACCTTTTTACCGGTGGTAGCACCCTTGACCTCGCTGGAGCCCTGAGCGGAGAGTGGCAGCGTCAATGCGGCAACAAGCAAACAGAGCAAAAATCCTTTCTTCATCGTATCCTCCAAATAGAATCCTTAGGCCTTACTATACATAAACATTTTGTATTTGTAAACAACTTATACAATGAGTGAATAAAAATTCACTATATATGCATTAATTGTTTTTAGTCTTCTCTCCGTCCTTCACCAGAAAGGAAGCCTTCTTGAGCAAACTCTCGTCGATGGTGATTCCCAAATATTTCGCACTGTCCATATTGAAGACCAAATCGAACTGTGTTGGATCATTGAAGAAGATGGCACCGATGTCCTTTGGTTTTTCCCCCTTGATGATTCGTTGCACTACTTTTCCTGTCTCAAGCCCTACCGTATAGTAATTAAATCCCCACGACATGAGAAAATGTGTGCCCATGCTGCTTGTGATATCACTGTTGAAAAGAGGTTTCTTTGCCTTGTAGCAGACCTCGTCAACGCTTGCTATCGCGCTTACCACCGTGTTGTCTACAGCTACATAGATGCCATCTATCCGGTCGATTATGGATTGGACCGCCATCTTCACCTCTGCACTGTTGCTTACTGCTACACTTACGAAACCAATTCCTTCCGCCTTGCAAACCTGTTTGGCTACTTCCATCTGGGCCACTCCGTTTGCCTCGCTGGAGGTGTAGACCATGCCTAGGGTTTTGAGATGCGTGACCGCGAAAAAGGTCTTGAGCTGCAAGTCTATAGGATTCATATCCGAGACACCACAGATATTGGTATCCTCTGTCTTGTCATAGTTGGTGACCAGTCCGGCTGCCAAGGGGTCGCTGATGGCTCCAAAAATAACAGGTCTGTCAGTAAACACCGTTGCCAAAGCTTGGGCTGGGGGGGTTGCAATCCCAATGACCATGTCCTGATTATCGCTTTTGAATTTTTGGGCAATGGCAACCGCGGTGGAGATGTCACCGTTGCAATTTTGGAGGTCGAACTTGGTTTCCACACCTGCTCCGTTGAGATAGTCCTGGATGCCTTGCTCGATTGAATCGAGGGCAGGATGGGAAACAAGTTTTGAAATGCCGATCTTATAGACCTTGGACTTCTGCTCAACTTGGGGCTGGGCGAAAGCAAGACTGGAAACAAGTAAGAAACAAAGGAATGATGCTATTTTTCTCATGTTGGATCTCCTGATTGTGTTACTATACAAAGAAACCATATTGCTATTCAAGTATCTTTACATAGAAACAAGAAAAAAACCACCCCGAAAGGTGGCTGATGGAAGATGTCATGAATGGTTCTTACTTAGTTCTCGTCATCAAAAGAATCATCCTCGGCCTCATTGAAAAGCCTGTTCTCGGTGTCATCCTCTTGATCAGCTTCCTCCGTGGATTCTCCATCGACCAGAAAATTATCATCAATGAGGGAATCCTCATCCGATTCGGAGTCATCATCAGTAAGGAATTCATCTTCCTCGTCGCCGAATTCAGTACCTTCTGGCGGGTCCATATCTTCAATCAAATCGTCATCATCCTCGACTCCGTTGAAATAGCGCTCTTCCTCCGCGTCAAGTTCGTCAGTGAAATCATTTTTTTTAATTATCATGGAGTTGTCCCCTTCCTCACGTTCAAACCATAGGAAAAACTATCCCACTTGTCAACTGATAAACTGTGGATTTCTCTGCATCTTTCCATGACCTTGCAGATTGCAGAGAGGTGATCGGATATGATATATATAAGGATAACGAGGAGTCGATTGATGAAAAAGCGTCTGTTTGCTGTTTCTCTTCTTGCAACAATAGGATTGTTGTTCATTTCCTGTCAAAGTACTGTTGTTGTCAGGCACCTTGAACCTGCATTGGTCGATTTGAGCGATTATCGTACCTTGGCTATCGCCTCAACGACGGTGAATGCCAATGGAATAGGCAATTATTCTCCATGGATTAACGGGTTTGATGATTTTGGGTATCGGTTCTCAACCGGTTATGAGCGGGATACCGCGGAGATTGCGGCCAAGACCGCTTCCGCGACCTTGACGCAGACCTTGCAGAATTCCGGGTTTTTCACTGTCCTTCCTCCTTCGGATACAGATAATTATCTTGGCATCGGCCTTGATGGGCTGACTTTGTTGATAAATAAGGGAGTGAAGGCGATAGTAAACAGTTCCATAAGTTATATGGATTTGGATGAGCATTCCTATACAGAGGATATCACTGAATACAAAACCGATCCGGTCACTCATAAATCGATTAAGACGGTTGTAGGCCGTAAGCGTTATATTTCTCAGACGGTGACGCTCACTTTGACTTATGTGATCAAGGATATCCGTACGGGGAGTGTGCTGACTTCCAATTCTTATACGGGAAAGAAGTCTCGGGACACATTGGTTGACACGCGTATGTACACCGGTGCCACTTCGTCAAACTTTGTCGAGGATCGGATTTATTCATATACCTATGCTCCCTCGGTGACTGATATGACCAAGGCGATTATTACCTCATTCCAGTCCGATATCGCTCATCAGCTTTCCCCCACTTGGAAAGTACAGACCATTGCATTGATGGATAATAAGCCCAAGGATGCGAACGTGGAGGGTGCCTACAAATTGGCTGATCAGGGTTCTGTCGAAGCCGCCTACCGGTTGTTCTCCAGTAATTGGCAAGCCACGGGTCATGTCCCTTCAGGATTCAATGCAGCTTTGATGCTTGAGGCCATGGGAAAGTTGGATGATGCGGTTTCTTTGATGAACAAGGTGTCTTTGGTTACGTATGAGCCAAGGGTGTTTTCTGAATTGTCCCGTATGTTGAATGCACAGAAACAGCAAGCTGCGGCTGAGAATCAGATAACGGGAACAAGTCCTGCTGGAGAAGCGGGAATGACCACAACCCAGATTATTACGGTGAAGTGATATGAAAGGTGCTGGGAATCCTCAGATTATCATTTACACTGGTGACGGCAAGGGTAAAACCTGCGCCGCCATGGGGCAGATGCTTCGTGCCTTGGGACAAGGAGGGAAGTGTGCCGTGGCCCAATTCATCAAAGATGAAGGCATACTCAGCGATAGCGGGGAATGGAAGGCGAGCCAGAGCTTAGGTGTTACTTGGAAGAATTTTGGCTGTGGTTTTACCTGGGTCGAAGGAAACAATGAGAAGAACAGGGTCCTTTCCATTCAGGGATGGGAGCAGGTGAAACGGTGGATCAGCACAGGTTGCTTTGATATGATTATTTTGGATGAGTTCACCTATGCCTGTGCTCTTGGATACCTGGATGTTGCCCGACTTTCCCTGTGGTTGGAAGATCATAAAGGGAAAAAATCCTTTCCGAACCTGGTGATTACTGGAAGAGATGCACCGTCCGAGTTGATAAAAATAGCGGACATTGTCAGTGAAATCAAACAAATTAAGCATCCTCTTGCAGAAAAGGGGCGCAAACCGCTACCCATGATTGAATTTTAGGCCATCAAATACTAATGATGGCCTAAAACTAACATTCTTGTTGATATTTCTTTCCCTTTTAAGATATTCTGGGTATAATCAATGCAGTAGGGAGTTGCCTAGATGGGAATTTTCGATCTCCACTGCCATCTTCTTCCAAAGATTGATGACAGCGAGGTGTCCGTTGAAGGGTTATCCCGTATCTTGGGAATTTATAAGGAATGCGGGTTTGAGGGAGTCGCTTTTACGCCACATATCTACAATCCGTTTGTGACTACCGATGTCGCTTCGTTACGGGATACTTGGCAAAGCGCTCATCTGGAAGCTGAACAGATTGGATTAAGGACTTATTTAGGGAGCGAGCTGTATATTGGAGAGCAACGAGAACTATGCAGTATTCCTATCGCTGGTAAATATAGCCTGGTTGAGTTTCCTACCGTTATGCCTTGTTCTGGATGGTTCGAGAAACTTATGACTTTGGCGAGGAAGGGTCTGATACCGATAATCGCGCATGTCGAGCGGTACAGATGGTTGAATGTCAGGAGTGAAGATTTTGCCCGGTTGAAAGGCCTTGGTTCTTTGATCCAGGTGAATGTGGAAGGGATTGAGGATGGAACGGCCCTGTCCTATCTGGAAGCGGATATGGTCGATGTCCTTGCTACTGACAATCATGGGAAGGATGAGTTGGCTCCTGCCAAGTTGATAACGTATGTTGATAAGTGGCCCAGGGTTCTTTCAAGAATGGAAGCAATGGGGCTATGAGGAGGTTCTCATGTTAGTGGACATGACTATTGCCAATTTCAAGTCCGTCAAGGATCCTCAGACTATTTCGTTTGAGGCTGTGAGAGACAATAGGTTGAGCGAGTCGAAAGTGGTTGCTGTGAATGACAAGTTGAAACTTATCAAGACCGCAGCTATCATCGGACCGAATGGAGCCGGAAAGAGTTCTTTTGTCAGGGCGTTGGAAGCATTGAAGATAATTGTGACAGCCTCCGATGATACTGAAAACCCTTTGAAGGTTCTTGCTGGGACTGCGTTTGCCTACGCCGAAACAAGAAGTGATCCTGCGACAATCATCATCCGTGTGGTGCTTGAACGGGGAAGTGCCACGCAAGAGTCGGTGATCGCCCAGTACAAGCTGGTGGCTGACTTCACCAGGATTTATGAGGAAAGCTTGTTCCACATCGTTGGAAGATCAAAAAAACTTATGTTTGAGCGGAAGCTCGATCAGGAAGCGTTTTTGGTAGACCAGAAGAATGTCACTTATAAGTATCGCTGGGGCAAGATGTATCGTGGTGAGAAGAAAAGGCTTGTGAACAAGATTAATCCGATGCAGACCTTCCTTGCCGGTTCTGCGCATAAAGGTGGCGAGACATCTTCCGGGTTGTACGCCTGGATTGAGGAAAATCTGCATATTCTCCCGATGGGGGTGTCCCCTGCAAGTGAGAAATACTTGGTCACACAGCTTCTTGAGCATCCCTCATGGATTGAGCAACTGAAGAATTTCCTTTGGAGTATGGATATCACGGACATTCGGGATATACGCATCAAGGATGACAAGATTATCTTTGTCCATACCAATGTGACCCAGCACTATGCCTCGTATTTCAGCACGGAGAGCCTGTCCCTTCGGCGTCTTTGCCTGATGGGTGTTGCTTTCTTTGAGAGTTTCACCAAGGGCAAAACCCTGATTGTTGATGACTTCGGAATGTTGTTGCATCCTTATGTTCTTGCCCATGTTGTTGAGATTTTTGAAGCTTGCAATACGGGCTATGGTTCTCAGATGCTGGTCGTCGATTGCAATCCAAGCTTGCTTAAACCGGGATTGATGAGACGTGATGGCATTTATTTTGCAGAGAAAAACAGCGAGAGCTCTACGGTCTATTTCTCTTTGTCAAATTATAAATACTCCAGGAGCAAGGACAAGACGCAGGCGCAATATATGGCCGGGGCTTTTGGTGCATTGCCAATTCTCAGTGAGTTTACGTTCGTTGATGAAAAGGTTAAGGAGGTCTGATTATGGCAAGGAAGAAATTGACCCGCTCACCGAACAGCACCATCTTGATTGTCACTTCTAATCAAAGCAGCGCATTGTATTTTTCACAAATGCGCAAGGACTGCAGATATTCGAACCTCAATGTGGAATGGTGTGATAAGTACAAGGACCTGGTTGATTTTATCAATCAGGCTGCAAGGCTAAGGAGTCATGGGAACTACACTGTGGTGTGGGCTCTGTTTGATTTCGACGATATGCATGCAACGGCAGATGAAGTAAAAGCAGTATTGTCGTTTGCTGAACAACGAAAAGTCAACCTGGCCTGGAATAATCCCTCACAGAGCCTATGGTATCTGCTTCATTTCCAGACTCCTATCGGGGTGGTGAGTGAATCACGAGTGATTGACGATGCCTTAGCGAACAACTTTGTCCCTCACTATAAAACAGGGGCTGAGTATCTGCTCACCGATGGCTTGTCTTTTCACTTGAGTCTGTTCCCAAACAAATCCAAGGCCGCAAACAATGCGAGTAGCTATAATGCCATGGCGGAGAAAGCGACAGGACTTGCCGCTACAAATTTAATCTTGTTGTTCAATGATATCACCAGGGTATGCGGCCCCGCCGATGTCACTCACAATCAAAGACAACTGGGGTTGAAGAAGAATTAACGTGAATGGTGTTGCACTTTTCATCTATATGGTCGCCTTTGCTATTGGCTGTATGACGTTGGCATTGGCGATTGTGTATCAAATTCAAAAACCTCATCCTTGGACAAAATACTTCATTGTCTGTATTTCGTCTCTTCTGGGATGTATGATGTTGAGTGCTGTCCAGTTGTTGACATCCATCTTGCTGTCCGGACCTGCGTATCAAGTGGCGTCATTTGTTGTAGGTTGCGTATTTGTGGCCAATGTGGCGTTTCTTGTCTCGTTCATCCCCTACTTCACCACTTGGGTGATAGGTGTTCCTTGGCGAAATCCCTATAAGTTCTTTTTTATTTCCCTTTCAGCGGGCTATCTTTCTTTTGGGATGTTTGCCTTGTTTAAGCCGACCCCTTGGTTTTCAAGCCTTTTGGAGATTATGTTTGTATTTGTTCTTGCCTTTTGTTTCATCGTGTTGCTTAAGAACATCGATTCCATCGAGCAAAAGGGTGTTCGGACAGTTTGCATCACCGAAATGATAGTCAGTGTCTCGATGCTGCCTGCCATTGGTCTCTCGATTATTTTTCCTTCCCTCAGGGTCTTGATGTATGGCATTTATTTCCTTGCATTCTCCATCACTGTCATGACATTCCTGTTTATGTACTTCAGGCGAAACAAGGAAAGTGGCCCGAAGGTTTTATCGCTTGAGGACCTTGCCCCGTATCACATCACGGAGCGGGAGTTAATGATTATCCGTTTGGTAAGCCAGGGGCTGACCAACAAGGAAATTGCCGCTCAACTGGATATCAGTGCCAATACCGTGAACAATCATGTTGCCAATATTTTTGCAAAGACCAAGGTGCGAAGCCGTATTGACTTGCTCAATTTGCTGAAACAGCCTTGGTGAGGAGTGTCTATGCAGATAAGTTATGAAGTCCCGAATTGGACCGAGGGGTGCTATCAGGACAAGGCTTCTGTGATCTTATGTGCGAGACCTTGGAAGATGGTGCATCAAAAGAAGAGCGCGAAGGCGGTGCTTTTGTGCCATGGGTTTTGTGGATATCCAGGAGAACTGATTCGTCCTGGTATGGACTTGTTTGATGCGGGTTTTGATGTGTTTTGCCCTCGCTATAGCGGACATGGTACCAGTGGTGCGGATTTTCTCTCAACAACGAGAAAGGATTGGCTTGGTACCGCGCAAAATGCCTATAACGATATCTCCGAACAATACAAGAGTGTGTACCTTTGCGGTCACTCCATGGGAGGTCCTGTTGCGATCCTGATAGCGAGCCGCAACCCTGTGGAGCGTATGGCGCTTATCGCCCCCGCCTTGGATATCAAGGTGATTCCTGTGGGTAAACTTCGTTTTGGACGATTTTTCCTTCCGAAAAGAATCAAGACGGAATGGGTGCATGATGGTTCCTATCATTTCTACTATGAAGGTACGTCTCAGGATGATCAGCTTCTGGGTAATGAGTATTGGTCTTATCGCTATCCACGGCAATCATGGCAATTGCATCTCCTTGCCAATGAAGCAAAAAAGGCATTACCTCAGGTGAAGGCTGATACCCTCGCACTGAGTGGGGGCAGGGATTTATCAGTTGCGGAGAGCTCAAGTATTCTTGTCGCCCACAAACCCCTTGGCAAGAATGAACATCTGCATCTTCCTGATGCTTCCCATTTGATGTGCTATGATAAGGATTTGAACAGCCAGAACAAGGCGATGGGCGCAATTGTGGAATGGATGACCAAACAGTAGCTTGTGTTGTTGCCACAAAGCCTGTTTTCGGATACAACTAAACCATCATTTTTGAGGAGCGTTCCTAATGGAAGTACGTGTTCGTTATGCCCCATCCCCGACAGGATTGCAACATATCGGTGGTGTGAGGACAGCGCTGTTTAACTATTTCTTCGCCCGTGCGAACGGAGGGAAATTCATCTTGCGTATTGAAGATACTGACCAAGAGAGATACAGTGACGCTTCATTGCAGGACTTGTATGATACTTTGAAATGGTTGGGCATCACCTGGGATGAAGGTCCCGTAGTGGGTGGTCCCTATGGGCCTTATGTGCAAAGTGAACGTACGGCCCTCTATCAGAAATATGCCCAGCAACTTGTTGACGATGGTAAAGCCTATTATTGTTATTGTTCGCCGGAGCGCCTTGAACGGCTGAGGGAAGAACAGACCGTCAGCCATAGTGAATGCCAGGGATATGACCGGCATTGTCTCAACCTTAGCCAAAGAGAGAAGGATGCCGCCATCGAGCAAGGTATCAAACCGGTTATCCGTCTGAAGGTCCCTACCGAAGGGAAGACGACATTTACCGATGTGCTCATGGGTGATATCACCCGTCGCAACCGTGATGTGTCCCCCGATCCGATTCTTCTCAAGAGTGATGGGTTCCCTACATATCATCTTGCAAATGTGATTGATGACCATATGATGCATATCACCCATATCATGCGAGCCCAGGAATGGATTCCTTCCGGGCCGTTGCATATTTTGTTGTATCAGGCGTTTGGCTGGGATCCTCCTGTTTACTGCCATCTTCCGATGGTGATGGGCAAGGATGGACAGAAACTTTCCAAACGGCATGGATCCACCTCAGTCAGGGATTTCCGTGAGAAAGGATATCTGCCTGAGGCCTTGATGAACTATGTGAGTCTCGTGGGATGGTCGTATGACGGGCAAAAGGAATTCTTTAGCAAGGAAGAGCTTGAGAAGTTGTTCTGCCTTGAGAAAATCAACAAGGCCCCTGGAGTGTTCGACTATAAGAAACTTGACTGGTTCAATGGACAGTACATCAGGCTTTGCGATGAGAGCAGACTTAAGACTTTGCTGGTTCCTTATCTAGAGAAGGCGGGTTTTTTCTCGAATCCTCCTACTGAGGAACAAAAGCACAAGCTTGATATCCTTGCTCCTGTTGTCAAGGAAAGGATGAAGGTCCTTAGTGATGTGGTGGAGCTTTCCCGATTCTTGTTTACTGAGATAACCTATCCAGCCAAGGAGGAATTCTGTGCCAAGGGCATACCTCTTGACGTGACCATCACTACCATGAGAAAGGGCATTTCCATTCTTGAGGCAGGGTTGGGATGCGGAAAGGAAGATGCCGTTATAGAACAGGAACTTTGTGATCTTGCTGCTTCTTTGGGCATCAAGGTGAACGGGGTGTTTATGCCTATCCGTGTTGCCCTCACCGGCAGCCAGGTAAGCCTTCCTCTTTTTGATTCTATCCGCTTGCTTGGGCAAGAACAGACTTGTGAAAGACTTGAGAAGGCTTTAGCCTATCTCGAAGCAAATAGTGAGGTGTAGTATGGCTGAAGTTACCTTGGACAAAATTGTATCGTTATGTAAGCGTCGTGGATTCATTTTCCCTTCAAGCGAGATTTATGGAGGGCTTAATGGCGCTTATGACTATGGTCCTCTTGGGGTTCAGCTTAAAAATAATATCCGTGATTTCTGGTGGAAGGAAATGACCCAGATCCATGATGATATTGTTGGTCTTGATGCATCCATCCTGATGAACAGCAAGGTATGGGAGGCCAGTGGGCATGTGAATAATTTCACAGATCCAATGGTTGACTGCAAGGTCTGTCATGCCCGTTTTAGGGCTGATCAGATTGACCTGAACGGAGCATGCCCCAATTGCGGTAATAAGGATAGTTTCACTGCCCCAAGAAACTTTAACTTGATGTTTGTGACTCATATCGGACCGACCAGTGATGCCTCTTCGCAGATTTATCTTCGACCTGAGACGGCGCAGGGCATCTATGTGGATTTCAAGAGCGTTGTGCAGTCCTCCCGTGTGAAAATTCCTTTTGGCATCGCACAGGTTGGAAAATCCTTCCGTAACGAGATTACCACCAAGAACTTCATCTTCCGTTCCTGCGAGTTTGAGCAAATGGAGATGCAATGGTTCTGCAAACCTGGTACTGATGAGAAATGGTTCCCTTACTGGAGAGAGCAGAGGATGGCTTTCTATGGTAAGATGGGCATTCGTCTGGATCATCTGAGATGGCATCAGCACGGGCCGGAAGAACTGGCGTTTTATGCCAAGGATGCATATGACATCCAATTTTTGTTCCCCATGGGATGGCAGGAGCTTGAGGGTGTACATAGCAGGACAGACTATGATCTGACACAGCATCAGAAATTCAGTGGAAAGGATATGACCTATCTTGATCCCGAGGATAATAGCCGCTTCATCCCGTATGTGGTGGAGACCTCCGCTGGTCTTACCCGGAACGTCCTGATGGCTTTGAGTGATGCCTACGATGAGCAGGTCATGCCAGAGGGTGATATCCGCACCGTGCTTCATTTCCATCCATCCATCGCTCCTGTGACTGTTGCCGTGCTTCCTTTGGTGAAGAAGGATGGTCTTGGGGAATTCGCTGACAAGCTTGAGCATGAGTTGCGTCAGGATTTTGTGACCTTTTTTGACCAGAACGGGGCTATCGGGAGACGATATCGCCGAATGGACGAGATAGGTACGCCGTATTGTGTGACCGTTGACTATGATACACTCAAGGATAACACGGTCACCTTACGATATCGTGACAGCATGCAGCAGAAACGTGTTCCAATCTCCAATTTGACTGAAGAGATTCATAAAGCAACAAAAGAATATACGAGGGTATAGGAGATGAACCAAGCACTACAAACCTTACAGGACCGAGGGTTCATCAAGGCGTGTACCGATTTTGATGCGTTAAGTGATCTGATGGATAAGCAGAAGATCAGTTTTTACGAAGGCTGTGACCCTACGGGCAAGAGTTTGCATATAGGGCATATGGTTCCTTATTTCGCTATGCATCATTTACAGCTGGCTGGGTATAATCCCATTGCGCTGGTCGGCGGTGGGACTGCCATGATTGGCGACCCGTCTGGTAAGACGGAGATGCGAAAGATGCTCACACCTGAGCAGGTGGGGGAAAATGCCAGGTCTATCAAGAATCAGCTTGGTACCGTGGTGGATTTCTCTGAACATCCGGGGACGGGAATCGGCAGGGCTAGGATGCTGAATAATGCGGATTGGCTCACAAATCTGAATTATATCGATTTTCTTAGGACTATCGGACGACATTTCAGTGTGAATCATATGCTTACGTTCGAGTCTTACAAGCAGAGGTTGGAAAGGGGCCTCTCCTTCATTGAATTCAACTATCAATTGTTGCAAAGTTATGACTTTCTGACACTTTACCAAAGAGAAGGATGTCGGCTTCAGATTGGAGGTGATGACCAATGGGGAAACATCACCGCTGGCATTGAGTTGATTCGTAAGATTGAGGGTGTTGAATGCTATGGTCTTACCTTCCACCTTATTACCCGTTCCGATGGGCACAAGATGGGCAAGAGTGAGAAAGGTGCGGTGTTTTTAGATCCGACGTTGTTCAGTCCTTACGATTTCTACCAATATTGGCGCAATGTCAGCGATCAGGATGTGGTCCGCTTCCTCAAGCTTTTCACTTTTCTTCCTCTGGAGGATATTGCGACCTATGAGAAGCCAGGAGTGAATATCAACGAGGCCAAGGAACGGCTGGCTTATGAGCAGACCAGGATTATCCATGGTGAGGCAGAGGCCGAGAAGGCAAGAACTGCTGCCAGGGCCATGTTCACTTCCGTGGGAACTGACGTGGAGAATAGGGAAGGGATGCCTTCCCTGACCTTGGAGAAGACAAAGCTTGAGGCGGGTATTCCTGTCCTTGACCTTTTTTCTTCCACGGATCTTGCTACGACCAACAGTGATGCCAGGAGGTTGGTTATGGGAGGTGGTGCTTCAATCAACGGCAAGAAGGTCGAGGACGTCAAGACCATAGTGGATGGCTCGTTCCTGGATGAGCATGGCGAGTTGTTGCTCAAGGCAGGGAAAAAGCGCTTCTTTAGGATCTTGGTGAAATAAAACCAATAGCCTGGGGATGCTTCCTAGGCTGTTTTATCAGGCCATTTGACAATCTGAGGTATTAGCCTCCGCCAAATGGCCAGCTTGAATCTACACGTAACCCTGAGCGACCATAGCATCGCTGACTTTCAGGAAGGCGGCGATGTTGGCGCCATCGACAAAGTTGTTTTTCTCAGAATACTTGATCGCACATTCACTCATGTTCTTGTAGATGTTTTCCATGATTGACTTCAATTGCTGGTCAACCTGGGCCCTTGTCCATATCAGTCTTTCGCTGTTCTGGCTCATTTCAAGACCTGAGACAGCTACCCCGCCAGCATTTGCTGCCTTTGCGGGAAGATGCAAAATCCCCGCTTCGTGATAAAGCCTCTGCGCCTCCCTCGTGCTGGGCATGTTGGCCCCTTCTGCCACCAGGACAATCCCGTTTGAGATCAGATGTCTCGCGTCAAGTTCGTTGATTTCGTTTTGAGTGGCGCAAGGAAAAGCAAGATTTGCTTTAATTTCCCAAAGTGGATTGCTCGGTTCTTGTCCGTCATGAGGAATGTAGGTGGTGTTTTTATACACCTCTGCATATTCCTTGATCCTTCCTCGCTTGACGTTCTTCAATATTTTAACATATTCAAGTTTCTTCTCATCGATGCCTTCCTTGTCAATGAGGATGCCGCTTGAGTCGCTCAAGGAAATGACCTTTGCCCCGAGCTGAAGAAGTTTCTCAGTAGTGAACTGGGCCACATTTCCACTTCCGCTGACCAGGCAGGTTTTCCCTTTCAGTGTCATTCCTTCCCCTTTGAGGACCGCATCAGCAAGGTAGACAAGGCCATAACCTGTCGCTTCAGGGCGGATGTTTGAGCCGCCAAAGGAAAGTCCCTTGCCAGTAAGCACTCCTGTGAAGGTGGTGGTCAATCTCTTATATTGCCCGAACAGATATCCTATTTCCCTTCCGCCAACCCCAATATCACCAGCAGGAACATCGGTATTTGGCCCGATGTGACGAAAGAGCTCAGTCATGAAACTCTGGCAGAATCGCATAACCTCGCTGTCACTCTTGCCTTTTGGGTTGAAATCGCTTCCGCCCTTGCCACCTCCCATCGGAAGTCCTGTAAGGCTGTTTTTGAATGTCTGCTCGAAGGCAAGGAACTTCAATATGGATAAATTCACCGATGGATGAAATCTTAGTCCGCCTTTGTAAGGACCAAGGGCGCTGTTCATTTGGACTCTGAATCCACGATTAAGTTGTAATACCCCATCATCGTCAATCCATGGTACCCTGAATTGTATGATGCGTTCCGGCTCAACTATCCTGTCAAGGATTTTATGATAGGTAATTTGTGGCATGTCCTCAACGACCTTGTCAATGGAGGTCATGAAAGTAGTCACCGCCTGATGGAATTCCGGTTGGTTGGGGTCAAGTTGAACCATATGGTTCAATACTTTTTGTGTTACTTCATGCATTATTGGTACATCCTTTTTACATAAAAATACAAAATATGCATAGACTATAGCAAATTAAGAAAATTCGGAATAGTACAAAAGGATAAAATCTTCAGAGAGACAAACAGCCTCAAAAAGCTTTTTAATATTTAATTTATTTTGATATAACAAATTAAAAATCCACAACCAAAAATTATTTGTTTGTGGATTTAAAAATTTTTGACCTACGTTGATTTTTCTTGATATTTCTAATCGAGCCGTTCACCTTGTCTCAGCCGTGCGATGTTCTCCACGAAAGGAGGACGGATGATACCTCTTTCGGTAATGATAGCTGTCACATTCTCATGAGGTGTCACATCGAAACACGGGTTGTAGACATCCATTCCTGTGGGTGCGATCTGCACTCCGCCGATGTGGGTGACCTCGCTGCTGTCTCGTTCCTCGATAGGGATTTCTTTGCCACTGGCGATTGAGAAATCAATTGTGGATACCGGTGCGACACTGTAGAAGGGCACTCCATAGAATTTACAGATTACCGAGAGTGCGAAGGTACCAAGTTTATTGGCGAAATCCCCATTGGCTGCGATCCGGTCAGCCCCAAGGATCACACAGTCAATCTTGCCATCACGGATAAGCGTGGCTGCCGCGCTATCAGGGATGAGTTTTGAAGGAATCTTTGCCTGGGTCAACTCCCAGGCGGTAAGCCTTGCTCCTTGAAGTCGCGGTCTGGTTTCATCAGCATAGACAAAGATGTCCTTATGGTCAAAGAAGGCAGTCTTGATAACCCCAAGGGCTGTCCCCCATCCAGCTGTTGCAAGAGCGCCTGTATTACAGTGGGTGAGGATGTGTGCATGCAGAGGAATCACCGCATTGCCTATTCTTCCCATTTCCTTGTTGGTGGCGATATCTTCGCTACGCACCTTGTCCGCTTCGCTTTTCAATGTCTCAAGGATGGTTTGCTTTTTTTCCTTATAAACCTTGAGATAGGCTTCTTTCATACGGTTCAGGGCCCAATGGAGATTGACTGCGGTAGGGCGTGCGGCGTTGAGAAAATCGCTTGCCTCAAAGAGCCTTGCTTGAAAATCCTTACCATCTATGAGGCTTCTTGCCGCCATGTAGAAGCCATAGGCCGCAGTAGCACCAATAGCAGGCGCTCCTCTTACCACCATGTCACGGATGGCAAATTCGACATCCTGGTAATTCTTGCAGGTGAAGTAGGTCAATTGGGTGGGTAACACCCTTTGGTCAATCAGGACCAATTGGTCATTTTTAAATTCCAAAGTAATAAAGGTCTCATCCATAATCCTAATCCTTTAGCGTGACTTGATGTCCTGCCAACAAATCTCAGTTTGCCTTATCGTCTCGTCCAGGTCAATTCCTGTGATTTTTCGATGTTCCATGACTATCTTTCCTTGGCAGAAGACGGTGTCCACATCGCTTGCCTGGGTACTGTACACCAATGCGGAGAACGGGTCATTGAGAGGAGTCAGGTGGCTCTTGTGGGTGTCAATGATGATCAGGTCCGCATCTTTACCAGCCTCGAGGGTTCCTATTTCGGGGAAACCCAATGCTTTTGCTCCGTTGATTGTAGCCATCTCAAGCACTTGGTAAGGAGGCAGGGAGGTGATATCACCAGTCAAGGCTGTGCTCACCAGGGATGCGACATGCATTTCTTCAAACATATTTTGATTGTTATTGCTTGATGACCCGTCTGTTCCCAGGGCCACATTGATATGTTTGCCAAGCATCCTGCCGATAGGAGCTATGCCGCTGGCAAGCTTGCAATTGCTTGTGGGGTTGTTGACAACCGAAGCATCCAGCGAGGCAAGTGTCTCCATCTCGTCTTCGGTAAGATGAACGCAGTGGGCCAGCACGTGCTTTGTGTCATTGAAATATCCCATCTCCAAAAGATAGTTGAGTGGGGTCTTCCCGTGTTCCTTCACGCAATTCTCAACTTCTCCTTTCGTCTCTGAGAGGTGGGTATGTAGCTGGCAGTGATGGTCTTTAGCCCAATCATGGGCATAGAGATAGCTTCCTTTTGTACAGGTGTAAATCGCATGCGGTGCGACATCCAGATGAAGACGTCCCTCACTTTCTGAAATCTGGGTTGCCGTCTCCTTGCTTTTTTGAGCGAGACGTTGTTTTGAATCCTCTTCATCACCAAAGAGCGTCATGCCGATGCAGGCGCGTATACCTCCCTCGTTGGCAGCTTGGGCTGTCCTGTGTTGCATGAAATACATATCATTGAACAGGGTGCAACCACTCTGGATTAGTTCACAGACTCCTAGCCTGGATGCCCAAAGGATATCATTTTCCACCAACTTGTTCTCAATGGGAAAGATCTCATTAAGCCAAGCCATCAGATTGGATGCGGTATCCTTGTAGTTCCGCATCAATTCCATGGAGAGATGGGTGTGGGCGTTGACCAGCGAAGGCATGATGATGCAATCGTGTGCATCGATAATCTTGTCAGCTTGAAAAGAAAGAGGGGCTTTCCCGACAAAGGCAATCTTCCTGCCCTCGATTCCCACATCAGACATTTCGAATAATCCAGACCTTGTCATTGGTACGACCAATGCGTTCTTGAGTAAAGTTTTCATATCAGAAAGATAGCACGATACTCATTGAGGGGCAATGTGGAACTTGTGGAAACTTCACTGCTTTGATATGCTTGCTTCCAATGCAAAAAATCAGGGAAATATACAAGTCGGGGACCAGCGTTAAGCCTTTTTTATTGGCTTTGTTGTTTATTGGGTTGTCATACGGTCTTTACAAAGGGGTATTGGACAATTACATGGCGGAAGTTGTGCATATAAATGAATTTGACCGTGGGGTGGTGGAGTTTTTTAGAGAGTTACCAGGTCTGATGCTGATTGTCATTCTCGCCATGCTTTGTCGTTTCTCTGAGAATGAGATATTTCGTATTGGTTCGTTGATTATGCTTATTGGACTGTCCCTGGTGAGTTATGTCGCTCCTGTGAAGGTATTGCTGGTGTTGTCAATGACCGTTTATTCGGTTGGCGAGCATATGCTTCTGGGGATGAAAAGCGCCATCAGTTTGGATATGGCCTCTCCAAATTGTGGAGGTCGATCCCTTGGTTTGATGGGCTCGATCAGTAATGCGGGCAATATCATGGGATTTTTGGCTGTATCGATTATTTTCTTTCTCGTCGGGGATAAGATTGGTGCGTTCCATCTCACCTTTACTTTATCGTTGCTCCTTATGGCGATTGCGGTGGTTTGTTCTTTCCTCATGACAAGCAAGATGCGCTCGCATGCACCCCAGCGTAGGTTCTATTTTCGCAGAAAATTCTTTAAGTATTACATGCTTGAGGTGTTCTATGGCGCACGTAAACAGGTGTTTCTTACCTTTGGCCCTTATGTGATAATTTTGTTTTATCATGCTTCTGCAAGTGTTATTGGAATACTTTATGCCGTTTGTGCTGTATGTGGTATGTTCCTTAGCCCGGTGGTGGGGAGGATTATTGACCATTTTGGCTATCGGGTAGTGATGATCGCCGATACCCTCATTCTGGTGGTGGTCTGTTTCTTCTATGGCTTCTCCCACCTGTTCTTTTCTTCCCATGTGGCTTTTGTAATAGTCTGTTTTTCCTATGTCCTGGATTCCGTCATATCGTTGGCATCCATGGCCAGCAGTGTCTATGTGAAGGCTCTTGCCGATAGCAAAGAGGAGGTGACGGCCACCCTGTCCACAGGGATTTCGGTGAATCACCTGATAAGTATCATCATAGCCTTGTTTGGTGGTTGGATTTGGCATACGGCAGGCATTGAAATGCTGTTCACTCTTAGTGCTTTGCTCGGTATCGCCAATTCCATCTATGCTGCCACAATCCCCAAGGGTGCTAACTAAAGGACTTGCCCTCTCTTGATTTTTTGAGTTGATGTCATTGCCATGGGTTTGTCTCTTATGGTTATCTTGGTTATTTTCTTATACCCGGTGAGCTTGAGATTCACCTCTGTGACTATCTCATTGATTCTGTCGATTGAGGGAAGTTCGGGATTAGGGAAAATGACAGCCTCGATGTTCTCTGAGGGAACAGCTTTCTTCTCCTGATATCCGCGGATCAATATCTGCTGTATCTCAGGATAAAGCTGGAACATATCCTCGATCTCTTCAGGATAGACGTTCTTGCCTCCTTCGGTGACAATCAGGTTCTTTGCTCTTCCCTTGAGGTATAGGTAATTCTCCGTATCGAGATATCCCAGGTCTCCTGTCCTTAAGTATCCCCTCTCATCGAACAATGCCTTGGTGTTTTCCTCATCTTTATAGTAACCTTTGGTTACATTCGGGCCTTTGACCCTGATTTCCCCGATGCCATATCCGTTCGGTTTGGCAATGATCACTTCATCAAGAGGGAAAACCATGCCCACAGAGTCGATCTTGAAATGTGACTTAGGAT
>Ga0265294_10002157_pt1 | contig 26012 bp, 18 predicted proteins | sample MunlanPumphouse3_FD_192504 | JGI IMG/M metagenome (GOLD analysis project Ga0265294, IMG submission 192504) | Groundwater microbial communities from a municipal landfill in Southern Ontario, Canada - Pumphouse #3 | ecosystem: Environmental > Aquatic > Deep subsurface > Groundwater | place... | reverse complement strand
CTTATTTGAAAATAAAGATGCCATAGCTAAGGATGGAAACATATCTGGAGAGTCTTCTACATCAAATAATATTTCATTTTCCTTTGAAATATGTTGTGCGTTATACTTTATAACCAAGCCTTTGTTTTCAAAACTGGATTGAATCCCGAAATGAGAAAAATGTTTAATTGAAACCGCATCTGCTTGCAAAGAATTGGGAATAAGATTTTTAATAAATAATGTGCCTTCCTTTAGTATACAAAGTTTTTCAAATGCATAACAAGCGCTAGACCAGTCATTTTCAACTTCAGCCCCTTTAAAAAAATATTCTGAACGACTAATAATTAGGTTATTGCCTATTTTATTAATTTTAGCTCCAAAATCTTTCATAAGAGAAATTGTCATTTCAATATAAGGCATAGATACTGTATCGTTATTCAGCTCGATTGACAATCCTTTTTCAATGTATGGTGAAATTAAAAGTAAGGATGAGATAAATTGACTGCTAAGTTTTGAGTCAATCCTTATTGTTTTACCTCCTTTAAGCAATCCTCCTACAATTTGAATTGGAAGTTTTTTCTGATTTTCAATATGTTCTATTTTTGCACCCAATTCTCTTAAACTCTCTAACAAAGGGTTTATTGGTCTTTCCCTCATTTTTGAGTCAGCATCAACTTTCCATATTCCTTCCTTTAGGGCTAAAAGTGCTATTAGGAACCTTGTTACTGTTCCTGCATTATCACAGAAAAGTATTTCCGAATTATATGTATCTATTTTATTTAAAAGAGTTTGCATCAATAATGTGTCGTCGGCTAATGAAAGATTATTGATTTTTTCTTGGCTTTGAGATAAATACTTAATTATCAAAAGCCTATTGCTTATGCTTTTGGAAGAAGGAACTATAAACTCTTGCATAATTAGATATTAAGTATTAAAGCTCTATATCAAAATCATTTATCTTTCTATATAGAGTTCTCTCTGAAATTCCAAGTTCTTTTGCAGCTATGGAACGTTTCCCCTTGGCTCTTTGAAGTGCAGAAATAATCATTTTCTTTTCCATTTCAATCAATGGAATTGGAGATTCATCAACTTCTGAATATTCATTATCGATAATTTCATCTTCATGATCTTCTTTTTCCTGAGTTTGAGTTGGTTGAGAATATATTAAACCTGTGCTTTGAAGGCTTGTTGGAATCAAACGAGGCTCAGAGTTTGAGTCGCTAAGTAGTTGTTTCACAAATTCTTTTAAGCTATCAACTTCTTTTTTCAGCAATTCAATTTGATGTTTGTTGTTTATGATTGTAAGAATTATTTCTTTTTGACTGTAAAGGTTCTCTTCAAAAATACTATTCTCCACAACCATAGGAAGAGAAGAAACAGTTGGGATATATTGTTTTAAGGTATCTAAGGTAACTAATTTTTCCTTTTCAATAATTGAAATCTGTTCTGTAATATTCTTCAATTGACGGATATTTCCCTTCCAACGATAATTAAGAAGATAATGCCTTGCTTCATTTGTTAAGTTAATTACTGGCATATTATACTTTTCTGCCTGCTCAACTGCAAACCTTCTGAAAAGAAGATAGATATCATCTTTTCTTTCTCTTAATGGTGGAACGAATATTGACACCTGGCATAAACGATAGTAGAGGTCTTCCCTAAAACGCCCTTTATTTATTGCATCTAAAAGATTTACATTTGTTGCAGCAACAATTCTAACATCCACTCTAATTGTTTTACTTGAACCAACAGGAAGAAATTCTCCACTTTCCAAAACCCTTAGAAGTTTGGCTTGCATAGACATTGGTAATTCGCCAACTTCATCCAAAAATATTGTTCCCTTATCTGCCTCAGTAAAGTATCCTTTTCTATCTCTATCAGCACTTGTGAAAGCACCTTTCATATGTCCAAAAAGTTCGCTTTCAATTGTTCCTTCAGGAATTGCTCCACAATTTACTGCAATATACTTATTATGTTTCCTTGGACTAAATTGATGAATTATCTTTGAAAAAACTTCCTTTCCAACCCCACTTTCTCCCGTTACAAGAACGCTCATATTTGTTACAGCAACTTGAAGAGAAATTTCTAAAGCTCTGTTAAGCTCAGGATTGTTCCCTAAAATGCCGAATCTTGTCTTTATCGATTGAATATCTACCATTGTTTATGTTATATTTGAATGCAAATATACAAATAAATTGACAAAATGTCAGGGAAAGATTTAAGATTACAATAAATATCTTAGGGGCAGGAGCAACCATTCAAAGAATTTTTCAATTCCAGATCGTTTTTGCCATGATTCAAAATCAAATTCTCTTGAATTAGATAATGTAGTATCAAAATGGATTCTTAAATCTTCTAAAATAGATTTTTCTTCACCAATCAAAGCTAATTCGTATTGATAGCGAAAACTCCTATAATCGAAATTTGAAGAACTTATTGAGAAAACTTGATTATCCACCATAAATCCTTTGGAATGCAGGTTACCTTGGGTGAAGAAACGAATTTTTACGCCACCTTGATGTAATTCTCCCAAATATTTTCTCCTAACAATATCAACCAAGCGAACATCAGAATGATATGGAATTATTACAATTACATTTACACCTCTTTTTGCAGCTTCACATAATTTCTTTCTAAGAATGTGTCCTGGCAAGAAATAGGGGCTTTCTATAATAATTTCTTTTGTTGCACTATCAATCATCTTTTGATAGTACTTCTTAATTGTTTGTCTGTATGGATTTGGAACGTCTTGCAACAAAACCCAAGAGTTGTAATATTGATTCCTTTTATAACTCTTTTTGGTTAGTGTATACTTATTGAAGGAGCGGAAACTCTCATTAAAGGAATATCTGAATAGTTTTGCTAATTCAAGGTTTTGAATCTTGAGGTTCAATTCCCTCCAAGATACTGAATAACTGGTAATGTTCGAGGATCCAATATAGGTTATTGAATTATCTATCAGGAGAATTTTTCTATGGTTTCGACAATGATTTTTTATAAAATAAGTTCTTGCTAACTTCAATTTCTTAAAAACTCTCAATTCAATTCCTGCTTCAATTAATGGGCTAAAGAAAGAATTATCGTAATCACTGCCCCAAGCATCAACTAACACTCTAATTTTAAGGCCTTCCTTCGACTTTTTTATTAATGCTGAACGAAACTTTTCACCAATTAAACCAGTGCCAAATCTAAATGTTTCTAAATAAATAGATTTCTTGGCAGATTCAATTTCACTAAGCATATCATTGAATAGAACGAGGTTATCGTTAAAAATTTTGAATTGGCTCTCCATAAAAGTTTGAACTAGTTCAGAAGGTTAAAATTACTTCAATGAGTATACGATTCAAACTCAGCTTTGTTTCAATGAGAAATTAAAAAAATGATGAAAGCAAAATAGTATAAAATTACTTTATTCTTTTTTACTTACTTTATGCACAAATATTAAATTAAAAATAATTTGTTATGCATAAAATAGAAATCTCAAAAACATTATAACTATGTGTTTATTCATCCTTTAACTGATAAAATATAAATTAAACAACAAAAAAACCACTATAAATTTTGTATTTGGAAAAATAATTGTAATTTTGCACGACCAATTCTGAAAGGAATTGGAGAGATGGGTGAGTGGCTGAAACCAACAGTTTGCTAAACTGTCGTACCTGTAACGGGTACCGGGGGTTCGAATCCCCCTCTCTCCGCAGAAGAATTGAGAGGACATTTCGGGGTGTAGCGTAGTCCGGTTATCGCGCCAGTTTTGGGAACTGGAGGTCGCAGGTTCGAATCCTGCCACCCCGACAAGAGGGAATCAATATTGGATTCCTTTTTTTATCAAGGGACGGTTCAGTAGCTCAGCTGGATAGAGCAACTGCCTTCTAAGCAGTAGGTCGTGGGTTCGAATCCCGCCTGAATCACTTAAAAGCTAACTGATTAATTTTAGGTTAGCTTTTTTATTTGCCTGAAAACTAATCCTTATTGTGGATAATCTAAGAATAGAATCTAATGTTATTATTCAAAAAATTTGCAAAAAGTGAAAAAATGTTGTATATTCGCATATAAATTATATATAGAATTTTGTTGCCAATATAAGTAATATTCCAATTAGCAAAACAATTAGCATACTAACAAAATATTTCAATAAAAAATTATATAATTTATAACATATAATACGCTAAGCAATCTATAAATTAATAATATAAAAAATTCATTATGATTAATGTATTTTGCAAATCTTTATTTTTTAAGATAATCTTTCTTATAGTTTTGTTGATCCCTTTTTCTGGATTTTCAAAAAATCAAATTCAAAAAAATGTACTTTATGTTAGCTCATTCTCTGAAAAAAATTCTTGGGCAATAAGTTGTAAGGAAGAGTTATTGAATAAGTTTAAAGAGAGTAGCTATTCAATTAATCTACTTGAAATATACCTTGATGAGAAAAAGAATTCAAAAGAGGAAATGATAAAAATTCTCAAAAGGTTTATATCAAAAAACACATTCAAAATTGATGTTATTCTTGCTTTTGATTATGGAGCAACTGATTTGTTTCTAACATATACAGATTCAATTATTAGCAAAATCCCTATTATTTTTGTCTCAGAACTTGAACCCGAAAGGCAAATTGGATTTAAAAATATTACAGGTATAACAAGCGATTATGGCGTTGGTCAGGTCTATAAAACAGGATTGAAAATGTTCCCTAAGACCAATAAAGTTTATGTTTGGGCAGACAAATCTCCAACTGGAGAATTTTTTATGAATTTAGCTAAACATATTCTTAAAGGATACATTGACCAAGGAGTTAAAATTGAATTTGGAGTTGATGCTAATAGCAAGGAAGAATTGTTAAAAAAATGTAAGCAATTAGACCCTCATTCATTTATTATTTTTGGCACTTGGCAATTGGATGATAAGGGGAATTCTTATATTGCAACGGAGCTTTATCCAGAAATAATTAAGGCAACAACTGTCCCTATTTTTACGGTTTTTGATGGTTTTATTGGCTCAGGTTTTGTTGGAGGATTTGTTCAAATAGCCAAAAATAACGCTGGAGCTGCTTTTTCTAAAGCAATGAGAATTTTTAATGGAGAAATCCCTGAAAAAATGACAACGGATAATATTACTCCAACCCCACTATATGACTACGCAGAAATAATTGATAGAAATGGTTTATTTGCTGTTCTTCCAGAAAACACAATTGTTTTAAACGAATTTAAAGCTTTTTTCATGGCTCATAAAGTTTTGGTTATTTTATTTATAGTAGTAATTATTTTTGTGATTAGCATATTTATCCTTCGATTAAATAATAGGAGTTTAAACAGAAAAATCAAATCAAAGGAAAAGCATGAGAAGGAATTACAACTAAATATTAAATTATTATCTTTTGCAATACCTTCTCTCCAGATTCTTTATTGGAGCTATAACGAAAACACTAAAAAATTTAAAATTGAATTTACAGGCATTTCAGAAGAAAAAAATCTGAGTGAAGAAATAAACTCTGAATACATTCTGAGCAATATTGCCCCTGAATTTAGAAATGATATTATTGTTTTTTTTAATAGTTTATTAAATTCTGATGATGGATTTGAATTTGCAAAAGAATTCAGAGGGAAAATTCCTGATTTAGAAGAATTTTCTTGGTGGGAAACCCGTGGGATTGTTGAGCTTATTGAAGAAAAAAATGAGCAATATAGAATAATAAGTGGAATCAATTTTAATATTGAGAAATATAAACAAAACGAAATAGCCCTTAATCAAGCGCTTGAAAAATCAATTCAGAGCGATACCCTTAAATCTAAATTTATTGCAAACATTAGTCACGAAATCAGAACACCTCTGAATGCGATTTTGGGATTTACTGATTTGGTTATAGACTCTGAAAACAAGGAAGAACAAATTGAATTCCGAAAAATTATTAGAGAGAATAATGAAAACTTATTAAATCTTGTTAATGATATTATTGAACTTTCCGAAATTGAATCGGGATATATTGACCTTAAAAGGATTAAATTTGATTTAAAACAATATTTCGAAGAGATTGAAAGCCTATTCAAATATAAAATCAAAGAAGGAGTCGAGTTAATAGTTGAAAATCCTCATAAGAGTTGTGTAGTATTTTTGGATAAAATGCGTATTACTCAAATTATTAGAGAGGTTTTGGATAACTCGATCAAATTTACTAATAAAGGTCATATTAAGATTGGATATGAAATAGTTTCTGAAAATAAAATAAAATTCTTTATTGAAGATACTGGTTTAGGGATTAAGCACGAAAATCTCCCTAAAATATTTGATAGGTTTGAAAAATTTGATTCCTTTGAACACGGAACAGGTTTAGGCCTTGCAATTATTAAAGCAATACTTGATAAAATTGGTGCTCAATATGGATTTGAATCTAAAGAGAGTGAAGGGACAAAGTTTTGGACTATTATATCTTCTGAATCAATTGTTGTGGACGATTTAAATATTAAGGAAACTAATATTGAGATTGATAACTATAATCCTCAAAAACTAAAATTATTAGTTGTAGACAAAATGGCTTGCTCTCAAAAGCTTATGGAAACAGTTCTTAAAGAAAAATATGAAATTAGTTGTTTAAAAACAGGGGAGGAAGCTGTTGATTTTGCATTAAAAAATAAACCTGATATAATACTTGTATCTCTTATTCTTGATGATATTGATGGATATGAGGTTATTAGGAGGATTAGGGCGTTTAATAAATACATTCCAATTATTGCGGTTTCTACAAAAATATTATCCTATAACAAACAAGAAGCTTTTGAGGCTGGATGCGATGAATTCATTGAAAAACCATTTGATAAAGATATTTTATTTAAAATAATCGAGAGGATATATGCTCAAAAAAAAGTTATGTAGAGGATAGTTATGCTTTGTCATTTTCCCAACAAACAATTCTTTAACAGCTAACAAATATGTCTTTTCATTTTTCTTAACTATTTGTCTTTTATAACAGGACTTACAACTGATAATTAATATAAAATCTGTACCAATAATAAACCCCAAAAGTTTTTTGTCTAACTTTTGGGGTGCACTTCATTATTCACGAGAGAGTTTCTTTTTCTATTCTTAATCCTTTAAGTTAATCCTGATTCTTACAAAAAAGCTCACTCAAAATTTCTCCTTACTCAAATTTTTTTCCCTTAATAAAAAAGAATTTTTCCTTAATAAAAAGAATTTTTTCCTTAACTTATTTTGAAATATATTAAGGTTAAATTCAGAGAAACTTGATGTTTTCCGTTGTGAGGGATTTCATTGTTTTTAAAAGCAACTTTCACTCGAGGCTGTATTAAAACATTGTATTCAAGACAGCCTCTGTATAAAATTATTAGTTAATCGATTTTGCTGTAAATGTTCCTGAAAAAGCTTTCTTTTGGGAGGTAATTATATCAGTTACTCCCCCTAAGGCAACTTCTTTAGTTATTCCGAAACCAGAGAATGTACCAACAACCTTTGAATCTGTGTATTCTGTGACTTGTAAAGTTCCGTATAATGAAATATATGCGCTATCAGCATTTCCTGTTGGGTAATAAATAAATGCATTATCTGGATTTTCTAGTCCAAGAAGATTTTGTAATGCTTCCTCTAAATTAGCTCCAACTCCAAGAGGATAGGTTTTTGGTGTTATTCCTGCAAACACAATTGTTGCAGAATTTGAAACTTCAGTAGAAGTAACGATTGTTTTCCCATCTTGTTTGATAAAAGTAGCTACAGGAAAATTGTAGGTTTTATCGCCAATTGTGAATTCCATCGTTCCTGTTAATTCTTCAGCTTCTTCACAAGCTGAAAAAAAGATAGGAGTTATCAGCATTAATAATAAAATAATTTTTTTCATGACTTTATAATTTAAAATTTATTTAGGCAAAACTAATACTTTTTTTATTTATGACAAAATTTCTTACTACTTTTGCAGATTAAATATAGTTTATATGCGTAATCTTCTAAGGTTTTTAAAAAGATACTATTATATTTTCTTATTCATTTTGCTTGAAGGAATATCATTTTATATTATTTCTCAAAATTCTTATTATCAAGGATCTGCAATTACTATTTTTGCAAATGAGATTGCAGGTAAAATTAGTACTAAAACTCAAAATATATCCCATTATTTCACTTTAGGTTCTTCAAATGAGTCTCTTGCTAAAGAAAACGCAAGACTTAGATCAAAAATAGAGAATTCATATGTTAAGTACCAACACAAAGCATTTCAATATAATGATACTATTTATAAACAACAATTTGAATATATTGATGCGAAAGTAATACAAAAAACAATCAATAAAAGGAATAATTACTTCATTCTAAACAAAGGGAGTATCCATGGGGTTAAAAATAATATGGGAGTTATTGGTCCTGATGGAATTGTTGGAGTAATTATTAATGTTTCTCAAAATTTTTCTTTGGTTATGAGTGTTCTTCATCAAGATTCACGCCCAAACATCAAGAATGCAAGAACAAAAATATCGGGAACATTGGTTTGGGAGGGTGGCAATTATTCAAAAGGTAAGCTTATTGACATCCCTTCTTCTATACCATTAAAAATTGGCGATACGATAATTACAAGTGGTTTTTCTCAAGATTTTCCTGAAGGTATTAGTGTTGGAAAAATCACTAATTTCCAAAAAGATAAGGGTACTGGATTTTATGTAGTAGATATAAAATTCTCTGTTGACTACAATAAGTTAGAGTTTGTATATATTGTAAAAAACTTTTTTAAAGAGGAGCAACAACAACTAACAAAAGATATTAAAAATGAATAAGGATATTATAGTTGGATTTATCCATTTTTTTGTAATTGCAGCATTTCAGGTTTTTATCCTTGATGGAGTACACTTGTTAGGTTATATTAATCCGTTGATTTATTTGTGGTTTATTCTTATGCTACCAACAAATACTCCAAAATGGGCAGTTTTGCTACTTTCTTTTTCAATGGGATTTGTTGTAGATATATTTGCTGGTTATATTGGATTCCATTGTGCCGTTTTAACTTTCATTGGATTTATCAGACCTTTGTTTATAAATATATTCTTCTCAGGAAAAGAAATCGAATCAAATTTAAGACCGTCAATTGCCGAAATGGGATTATCCACATTCTTACCTTATTTGGCATTTTTAGTTTTTATCCACCATTTCTTATATTTTAGTTTTGAAATATTTAGTTTTTCAGAATTCTTCAAAACACTTTTGAGAATATTTTTAAGTTCAATAACAACAATTCTTCTTATTTTACTATTTGATTTTCTTTTTTTTCGAAAAAGAAAATAATTATTTTTGATGTATTCTAACTATTCTCCCTCTCGATAATCATTAAAACTTTGAGCTTTTTTTATATTCTCTCCAATCTTACTCCACCTTGTACCTTCTAATAGACTAATATCCATTTGTTGCTTTTCAATATTTTCAAGTGTTTCAATCAATTCTTGATTTTTTTTATTTTTTTTATTTTTAATTGATATAAGCATGAAACCTATGAAGAAAATAAATGCTATTAGCAAAACTCCAAGCAAAGATGAGTAGAAAACTGAATCAAGCTGGTCTCTTCTATAACCTGAACTTCTAAGAACAACTCCATTTGTAAGGATAATTTTTAATGCTATTAGTGGTATGCTTGAAATAATAAATGGTACAAACCTAAGTTTAATATTAAATCTATCATTAGTAATATTTTCTTTTGTAATAGATACAAATTTATACTTGGAAACAATGTAGTTTGAAAATATAAATACGCTTATCACAGAAATTATTAAAATACAAATTTCATTAATATTAAATGAAGGGATAAACCATAAAAATATGAAAATAGATCCTATAAGTGATGGGGAAATAAAATTAATTTTCACCCCTTCATCAACTTTATGTGAAAAAGGATCGAAAAATGGCGTAATCAATGGAGAAAGCAAAAGAGGAAATCCCAAAATTGAAACTAATGCCAATGCTATAAAAATTAATTTTATATATAAGTTTGAGTATGTCAATCCCATGAAATCTGTAACAAGATTTGAGCCCCAAAGATGAAATATTTGTCCAAACATGAAATCACCGAAAAGTCTTATAATACTATGAAAAACAACCCAAAATAAGAAAACTTTTATGGTTTGATTCTGAATTTTTCCTATTGCAATTACCGCCAAAAGAGCTAAGATAAAAATCACTAAGGGAGAAAAAGAAAAAATTAAAAAAACATTCTCTGCTGAGTCCCAAACAGAATCATTTGATGATGTTGCTCTATCAAAATCAATCCTATCTATTTCCAATGGGATTGTTAGTTGGTTTGTAAATGAGATAAATGCTGTTGCTGATAATGATACATATAACACAAATAAAAATGAAAAAATAAATAGTATTGCACTACTTATAGTATCATTAAAATAGCCGTTTGTATAAAATTTATTTTTTTCCATAACTTACCATTTCCATCTATACCAAAAAATACTATCTTTGACTTGAACCTTTAAAACCTCTTTTATCTCAGTTATCATATAAATAAAAATTTGAAGTTCTTTGGCTCTAAACCACAAATAAGCTCTCTTATCTCCTCTGCATGCTGCTGCAAAATTAATTAAAAATTCATCTTTTGTTAGCTCAATCCATTTTACGGCTTTCTTTTCACCATCAATAGCATTACTAAGAATTGCAAGTGTTGAGTGCCCATTATTGAATAGCCATTTCAAAGCCTCAACATCCCCCCTTACACAATTTGACCAAGCGGCAAGTTCTAAAAATCCATTTTCTGCTAAATATTTAAAGAAAATCTTATCCCCCTGCAATGATTTCACTAAAGCAAGCAATACTTTTATATCATATTGGTTCAAAGATTTTTCTTTTTCCATATAGATTATTATTAAAATCTTGGATTATTCTCTAAGTTTTGCTCCAAAATTTTCTTCAAATCCCTTTAAAAGCTTTTTCATAATTACGTCAATCTGATTGTCTGTTAAGGTTTTGTCCTTATCCTCAAGAGTAAAGCTCAAAGCATATTGTTTCTTCCCTTGTGGCAATTTATCTCCTTGATAAACATCAAATAGTGATATGTTTCTTTTAAGGAATTTTCTTTCCAATTGATATGCAAGCTTTTCAATATCTGAGAATTTAGTATTTTTATCTAAAACCAGTGCTAGATCCCTCCTTACTTCAGGAAATTTAGATACTTCTTCATACTTAATAGCTTTTGAACTAAGTGATTTTATGATTTGGTTCCAATTAAAATCTGCAACAAAAACATCTTGTTTAATATCAAATTGTTTTCTAATGGTTGAGTTTAGCTTTCCAAATGAAACAATTAGTTTTTTATTTTCTTTATTTACAAATTGCAATCCTTGAGAATAGTTATTTATTGATTCTTCCAAATTATATCTTGAAACATCTATTCTTAGTCTCTCAAAAATATTCATTACAATATTTTTTATGTAATAGAAATCAGTATTTTGTTCTTTTTTTTGCCAACTCTCAATTGATTGTAAGCCAGTTGTTAATATAATAAGATGTTTTTCTTCATTATATCGTTTAGTAATGTTTTCGTTATCGAATTGGTCAATATTCTTATTATAACAATTACCAAATTCAAATATTTTTATATTATTAATTTTTCTGTTGATATTATATGATAATGTTTCTAAACCTCCAAATAAAAGAGTTTGTCGCATAAGTCCCAAGTCCTTACTAAGTGGATTCAATATATTAACTGATTTCTCAATAGGAAAGTCCGCATTCTTTTCATAATATGAGGTTTTAGTAAGTGAGTTGTTTATTATTTCATTAAACCCATTGGATGATAGGAAATCAGAGATAAGATTTTGAATTTTTTCTGGATTAGGTTTTTTCTGGAAGTTCAAACTACTTTTTAACTCTGAAGGAACTTCAATATTATCGTATCCATAAATCCTTAATATCTCCTCAATAATATCGCACTCTCTCAAAACATCAACCTTATTTGTAGGAACTTTAACTTTCATCCCTTTATTATCTTCACTAACAATGCTAATGTTTAATGAACTTAGTATAGATTTTATAATTTGAGGTTCTATCGTTTTTCCAATAAGTGAATATATATTCTCAAAACTAATATCTATTTCTGCTTGGTTAATTTTGTTTGGATAAATATCTATAATATTAGAACTAATTTCTCCCTTTGCAATTTCTTTTATCAATAAAGCTGCTCGTTTTAATGCATATATTGTAACATTGGGGTCTGTACCTCTTTCATAGCGGAAAGAAGCATCCGTTTTTAGTCCATGATGTTTTGAAGCTTTTCTGATTGTAACGGGATTAAAATATGCACTTTCAAGAAAAATACTCTTTGTGTATTCTGTTACACCTGAGTCTAATCCTCCATAAATGCCACCTAAACACATTCCCTTTTCTGAATCAGAAATCATTATTTCATTTCCACTTAACTCTCTTTCTGTTGTGTCAAGTGTTGTGAATTTTGTCCCTTTTTGAAGAGTTCTAACTTCTATTTTTGAACCATGAATTTTATCTAAATCAAATGCATGGAGTGGTTGACCAATTTCAAATAATACATAATTTGTTATATCAACTATATTATTTATTGGTCTTATCCCAATTAGCTTTAAACGATTAGATAACCATTCAGGAGATTCCTTAACTTCTATATTAGATATGGTTAGTCCACAATAGCGAGGACAAATTGTCGAATCAACATTGATTTCAACATTTCTTTCTTCGTTATCAATTTGAAAATTGTCAACATTAGGAATTTTTAATGTGATATTTTCATGTAGTTGAGTTTGAATAAGAGCAACCAAATCTCTTGCGATTCCAATATGAGAAGTTGCATCAGAACGGTTTGGAGTTAAACCAATCTCAAAAACATAATCCTCTGGAATATTCAAATAAACTTTTGCAGGAGTTCCAACTAAAACATTTTCATCATTAATAACCAAAATTCCTTCATGATTATTACTAATTTGGAGCTCTTTTTCAGAACAAATCATACCTTCACTAATTTGACCTCTTAGTTTTGATTTCTTAATTTCAAAATATTCTTCTTCAGAAGTATATATCTTTGCCCCAATTTTTGCAACAATTACTTTCTGCCCCTTAGTAACATTTGCTGCTCCACAAACTATATTTAATGGAGTTGCTTCGCCAACATTAACTGTTGTTATGTGTAAATGATCAGAATCAGGATGATTCTCACAAGTTAAAACTTCTCCAACAACATATTTTTTTAAACCACCTTTAATGGTTTCAACTAACTCTACATCCTCAACTTCAAGCCCGCAAAAAGTTAATAAATCAGCAACTTTTTCAACATTAAGATTTGTTGGTACATAATCTTTAAGCCAATTATATGATATTTTCATCTTCTTATATAAAAATTAATTTTCTGTAATTATTATTCCACAATAGTCATCTCGTCTATTAGGTTTTTAGCCCCTGCAAATTTATCAATAATAAATAGACAATAACGAATATCAAGTGAAATATTCCTACATTGGTCAGGATCATAAATAATATCACTCATTGTCCCTTCCCAATTCCTGTCAAAGTTTATCCCTACTAAATTTCCATTTGCATCCATAACTGGAGAGCCTGAATTTCCTCCAGTTGTATGATTTGAAGCTATGAAAGCAACAGGAACTTCTCCTTTTGAATTTGCATATCTTCCGTAATCTTTATTTTTGTAAAGCTCCTTTAATTTATTTTCAACAACATAGTCATATATTTCTGGATTTTCTTTTTCCATTATTCCTTTTATAGTTGTGTGAGTAAAATAGTTAACCCCATCTCTTGGTTTGTAGGGCTTAACATTTCCGTAAGCAACTCTTAATGTAAGGTTAGCATCTGGGTAAAAATCTTTTCCCGAGTTCATCTCCATTATTCCTCTAACATATAGCCTATACAGACTATCTATTTTTGAATCAATTACAACTAAATTAGGAATATCTTTTTCAATTACTGAGCCCCATATTGCAGAAAGTAATTCGATAGCAGGATCCGATAAAATATTTTTAGGATTAAATTTTCTCAAATGCTTTTCCGATTCTTTCTTACTTGAAAGAAATGAGTTTTCGTATACATAATCAAAATAAGTCTTTGCATTACCTTTGAAATTATTATCAACTTTTTCTTTTATCCATTGAAAGTTTGTTTTAGCAAAATCTTCGTAGTAAATATTCATAGTTTCAACAAAAATTGATTTATCTATTTCTTTATGATTTAAATAATCATTTGCAAAATAACTTTTCAACTTTTCAATAGCTTTATCTGCTTCTTTTTGCATTTCCCCCTTACTTAAATTATCTCTTTCTGATTTATCTATTAGTGAGATTATACTCCTTCCATTTTTCATTAAATCAGAGCATAATACTGCTTCTGTTAGATATAAATAAGACATTTCAATGGAAGCAGCCTTCGAATATAGTTTTTCAAAGTCTTTTATAAGCCCACCATAAACATCTTTTCTGTCTTGTGTGATATTTGCCCAAACATTAAATTGCTTTTCAAATTCAATTTTTCTCTCAACAGCACCTAACCTATTAAGCCCCTTAACTTCGCCAATCCATTTCTTCCACCCATTTGCAATCCCTGCAACTCCAGCTGCATAGCGCAAACGTTGGGCAGGACTTTGATTCATTGCCTGATTATAAACATTCAATCTTGAAGTTCGAACTTTTATTCTTGCTGGATCTTCAAAATTTTCAATTCTATCGACAGCATGTGAGGTTAAAAATTGCTGAGTTGTTCCTGGATAACCAAAAACAAATGTAAAATCTCCTTCTTCCACTCCATTTAAATTTATCTTAAGAAATTTTTTTGGAGTAAAAGGAATATTGTCCTTTGAATATCCAGCAGGTTTATTATCCTTATTTGCATATACTCTAAAAATTGAAAAATCACCTGTATGTCTAGGCCACATCCAATTGTCGGTATCGCCACCAAATTTTCCTATATTTGAAGGAGGAGCTCCAACTAATCTTACGTCAGTAAATACTTCATTAACATAAAGGAAATACTGATTTCCATAAAAGAAAGGTTTTATTTCTGCTTTATAGTGGTTTGAATTGGTAGCTTCTGTTATTATTTTCTTTATGTTATCTTTTATAACATTTTCTCTATCAAATTGACTTAAGGAATCTTCAACACCCTTAAGAACTTTATCAGTAACATCTTCCATATAAACAAGAAGAGTTATTGAAAGTCCTTCACATGGCAATTCTTCGGACTTATTCATTGCCCAAAATCCATTTGTCAAATAATCTCTTTCAACAGTGCTATGGCGAACAATGTTGCCATAGCCGCAATGATGATTAGTAAGAAGGAGACCTTCGTTTGAAACAAACTCTCCTGTACATCCTCCTCCAAATAACATAACTGCATCTTTCAAAGAAGAATTATTCACATCATAAATATCTTTAGCAGTTATTTTCATCCCTTTTTTTTGCATGTCTGACTCTCTTTTATTTAATAAAAGAGGTAACCACATCCCCTCATCTGCTATTGAAACAAAAGGGGAAAATAATGAAAATGCAAAAACTAAAATAATTGATTTTTTAAACATAGTATATATATTTGGTTAATATCCAACAAAATTGAGAAAATAGAAGTAGTTTATCCTAAAACTATTTATTTTGCAAATCTACAAATAATCTATCAAAAGTATCTAATATTAAAACCTAAAGAATTTATAAAATTAGACAAAGAAATAAAAAAAGGAATCGAAGATTCAATTTTTTCAATCTTCGATTCAATAAATTCTTTTTGGTGATTCTCAAAGAATTAACAGATTTTCTCCTTTACATCGTTAAGAATTGTATCAAGCTGTTCTTTACTTGGAATGAAATTAATATTATATTTTCCAATAACTTCAATATTACTTGCTTCCATATAACGTTCGAGCTCTTTCATATTAGCTTGTGCCCAACCATAACTTCCAAATAGTACTGCTTTTCTCGATTTTGGAGCTAATCCTTGAAGATAAGTTAAAAAGGCTGCAACGGTTGGAAGAATTCCTTTGTTTAGTGTTGGAGACCCAACACAAATATATTCTGCTTCAATAATTTGTGTCATTATATCTGAAATGTGAGTGTCCTTTAAATCATAGATACAATAGTGATATCCCTTATCTTCAAAGGCTTCTTTAATTATTTTTGCAATTTTTTCAGTAGAATCCCACATTGAATCGTATACAATTACTGCTTTTTTATCAGTTTTATTTGAACTCCATTTCTCATACATTTCAAGAATTGTTGGAATATGTGTTCTCCACACTAATCCATGACTTGGGCAAATAAGTTCGAGATCAAGCTTTCTTACAATTTCCATAACTCCAACAACTTGAGAAGAATATGGGAGAACAATGTTTGCATAGTATTTTTTTGCTTCTTCAATAATGGTTTCTACAGGAAACTGGTCGTCGAAACGTTCTGAAGATGCAATATGTTCACCAAAAGCATCATTAGAAAATAATATTTTTTCTTCTGGACAATAAGTAACCATATTATCTGGCCAATGAACCATTGGAGTCATAACAAAATGAAGATTTCTTTTTCCTATGTTTATTATATCTCCAGATTTTACTGTTTGGAATTTCCAGTCTTTTTTATATATCAAGCGATGTTCCTTTTCTCCAGCTATTGATGTGATTACAGTGGCATTAGGAAGCATAGCCATAACCTCTGGCATTGCTCCAGAATGGTCCATTTCGACATGGTTTGATACAACATAGTCTATTTTTTTTAGGTCAATTACGTCAGAGATTCTTTCTAAAAGTTCTTTTGTAAGGTATCCTTTAACAGTATCAATTAATGTAATTTTTTCATCTATAATTAGATATGCATTATATGTGGAGCCTCTTTGAGTTAGATAGCCATGAAAATTTCTTAACTTCCAATCTATTGCCCCTACCCAGTAAATGTCTTTTTTTACTTCTATTGCTTTCATTTTTACTTCTATTATTTATGTTTCAATTTTACTATTTATTATTATAAATTTGTTGAATTGCGTCTTCATATTCTTGAGCAGCTTTTTTATTTCCAGCCTTTTTATAGTGCTCTGCAAGAGTTGAATAGAGTTTAACATATGAATTTCTTTCATCAAGTCCATATGCTTGATAAATTGATAATAGTTGCTGCATAATTTGTTGATCAAACCTATCAATATCTATTAATCCATTAAGATACCCCTCAGCTGCATAGAGGTCATTTTGTTTTAGTTTTATGTTTGCCGCCAATGAGTAAGATCCCTGATACTTATAATTATCTTTAATTATCTTTTCGCAAATAGTTAAGGCCTCATTATCTTTGTTTTGAGCAAATAATGCATAAGCTTTAAAATAGTTAGCATTTTCAGATTTTGGATTAAATTTTAAAATCTGGTTGGTAAGAAATTCAACACTATCAGAAATATTCTTTCTTAAGTATATTTCACTTAAATTTATTAGAGCTGTTTCATTTTTTGGATCCTTTTGAATGGCCGTTTGGAAAAATGGTACCGCTTCATCTAATTTTCCTTTACTTTTTAGTTCAAATCCCATCAAATCAGATTTATCTTCCCTTTTTAGAACAATGCAAATTGGCTTACCATCAACCTTTATTTCAAAAACAGTGTTCTTAGGAGGGAATGTTCCATTTTGAATCTGTTCAGGAGATATTCCAGTATTACAAACAATTGCATAATCCCAATCTGATTCACCTCTTTCAGAATATCGGATGAATGAAGTTTGAAATTTGCTTGTATCATGTCTAAAATAATAGTTTATTGGTTTTAAATGCCAGCATCCAACCACAATCTTATCTCCTTTTGTCAATTCATCTTTCTTCGCATTTTCTTTTACCCATTCTGAGGCTTCACGAAGAGAATGGTAGTAGTAATCTAATTCATAATTACCATAAGCCTTATCCATTCCTCCTGACAGAGTATTGAAATAAACATATTCATATGGATGGTTTCTTATGTAATGAGCAATTGGATTAATACAAAGAATTCCAAAGGCGGCAATTACAACAATCTTGATATATTTATTATTAATACTTTCAACTAAGGCATTAATTCCTAAAGCAGAAAGAGCAACTAATGGAGGATATGTGAAGATTGCATGTCTCCATCCACCATATACATTTGATTTGTTTATTACTATCCAAAATATTGGGAATACGAATGTAAAAATAAGAACAAAATAATAAAACCAATCCTTTTTGTTGCGAAACATCATAATAATTCCCAAAATCCCTCCAGCAATTACAACCAAAGGTATAGTCATAAGAATAAATTTTGGAGTATAGTACCAAGGTAAAGTATCAGACCACTGGGCTTGTCCTTCAAAAATTTGACGTAAAGAGACATTGAAATTAGTCATTCCTTTAAGAGTAGAAATTGGATTATCTATAGGAGCCACTAAGGCATAAGGCCAAAATAGAACAGATAAAAAATAACCAACTAAAACAATCCCAATACTCCATAATAAAACTTTACTAAATTCTTTTTTTAAGGTCTTATATTTCCATATATAATAGACTAAAGCAAAAAAGGCAAAATAGGCAACAACGATAAGTCCTCCAACTCTAACATCAATTGCAAAAGTAATTGAAAGAGCAAGCATAATCATTGTTGAATACTTTCTTTTGGGAAGTTGGTCAAGAAACTTAACGATGTAGTAAATTGACATCATTGATGCTGCTGCAAAAGGCACATCCTTTAAATTATTGAATGAATGACCAATAAAACGAGGAGATACAATCATAATTATAATTGCAAAAACTCCTGCTCTCCACCCTGCAACTCTTTTTGCAAACAATCCAACAAATAAAATTGCCAACCAACCAACAATAGAATTGATAGCATGACGTAAAGCCATATAATCATCAACATTAAAAATAATAGTTAGTCCATAAGCAATGTTATCAATCAATTGACCATAAAGAGGCAGGTTGTAATTATCAGTAACAACTGCAGCAGTTGAGTCTTGCCCACCAGTTGAATAGAAGTTAAAAACATTTTTTGCATGTTCGGTATGAAAAAACTCATCTCCCGAAATACCTGCATCTTGACTGGCAACTATCATCAAAATTAGAGATAGTCCGGCTAAAACATAAAAAATATATTTCCAAATGTTTTTTTTATTTTCAATAGTTATACTCTGATTCATAATTATATTATTTTATCACCATTATATGACCTGGCAAAATATGTTGGTCTATTTTTTGTTTCAATAAAAATTCTTGCAATATATTCTCCCATTATTCCCAATGAGAGTAATTGTATTCCACCAAGGAAAAGAATAATCACTAAAAGAGAAGGATAACCCTTAACATCATTGCCATAGATGAAAGTGTCATATAGCATATAAATTGCATAAAGAAAAGAGAAAAAAGAAATAATCCCTCCAAACACTGTAGAAATCCTTAATGGCCTGGTTGTGAAAGAAGTTATGCCCTCAATTGCTAATGAAAATAATTTTAAATAATTCCATTTTGTTTCTCCAGCAGCACGAGGATCTCTGTCAAATAAGATCTCTTTCTTGTTATAACCTATCCAGCTAAACATCCCTTTTGTATATCTGTTTGATTCCCTAATTTGTTTTAAAGCTTCAACACATTTCCTGTCAAGTAATCGAAAATCACCAGTATTTAACTGAATTGGAATTTTCGTACTTTTTTGTAATATTTTGTAAAACCATTGAGATGTTTTTTTCTTGAAAAAGGTTTCTCCCTTCCTTGAGTTTCTTTTAGCATAAACATCATCGTATCCTTGCTCCCAAAAGTTTAACATCTGAGGGATCAATTCAGGAGGATCTTGAAGGTCTGCATCTAAAATAATAACACCATCTCCTCTAACATAATCAAATCCAGCAAGCATAGCTACTTCCTTCCCATAATTTCTTGAAAGATCAAGTATATTAATTCTTTCGTCTTGATTTCTAAGACTGTTTAATACTGCCAAAGTATTATCCTTACTACCATCATTAATAAATAATATTTCCCAGTCGTACTGACTAAGGCTATCAATAATTGCCTTTATCCTTTGGTATAAAAGAACAAGGACTTTTTCTTCATTATATGCAGGGATAAGTAAACTAACCTTTGTCATTATGTTTCGAATATTTTTCAATTTACAAATGTACAAATAATATTCAAAATGCGTACATTTGCAAATAATTCATTTAAATTTTTGTATGATAAGTTCATCTTTATGAAAGATAAAACAACTAAAATAATTGACAAAATGATAATATCTGCAATTATCTTTATTTGTCTTTCTATTTATCTCCCTCCACAATTCAAAACCTTGTCTATATTACTATTAGCCTTAATTTTAATTATTATTTTCTTCTCAAAAGTTTATATATTAAAACCAAATCCCAATAAACTCATACTATTGCCAATTCTATTCTATTCGCTTCATATAATAGGATTATTTTATTCAGAAAATACAAAAGAAGCACTATTCGATTTAGAAGTAAAGCTACCAATAATAATATTACCAATTCTATTTTTATTCATCCCACCAAAATTTCTCACCAAAGAAAACTTTTGGAAATACACAATTGCAATTATAATAGGACTAATTTTAAATATATTATTTTGTTTTACAGAGGGAATAATTAGGTCTGTTTCAAATTCTTCACCACTAATTTCAGAAATAACTTACACAAATTTAACAGGAAACCTTCATCCATCATATTTATCATTATTTGCATCAGTTGCTTTAATCCTAAATTATGAAATTCCACTTAAAGATAATTTCCAAATCAAAGAAACTACGAGCGCAATAATTAAAATCATATTATCTTCAATAATAACTTTCTTTATTCTAATGCTTAATTCAAAAACAGGTATAATCATAATGGCTATTTCCTATATCTGGATAATTCATAATATGTTTTATGTTCAGAAAAAGAGAATTAAATCTATAATAATATTTCTTTTAGTATTAATATCCTTCACAACAATTTATAGCCTCGACACTCTAAGTAAAAGACATAACACAGCAATAGAAAATATAACTACAAGTCAGAGTTCTAAGCCTGAAACAAGTAGTATTACTCAGAGAAAGTTCATATATAAAAATAGTATTAAATTAATTTTAGAGGAGCCATTATTTGGTCAAGGAATTGGAGATGTGAGAAAAAGTTTAAATAAACTATATGAACAAAGCGACGTCCATTTCTATTCCTATCTTAATGCACATAACCAATTTATTCAAACCACAATAGCATTAGGGTTGTTAGGATTAATGATTATGCTTCTAATATTCATAATTCCATCAATAATAATAATCAAGCATAAACAATATTTTCTATTAACAATTTATATTATTATAGGGATAAGTTTTCTATTTGAATCAATGCTTGATAGGAATATGGGCTCATACTTTTTCTCACTCATATATATCTTATCAATTATTTACATTGACAATCAAACAGACAAACACTTAGCTAATTTGAGGTAGCTAATTTATAAGTATCGATTAATTTTAGAGAGGGTGTGGGAATATGTTTTTGAATCAGAGCGAAAGATTCCTTTTTCATCAATTTTATCTATCCTTACTTGACCTGAGGAATGTATAATTTCATTGTTTCCAATATATATCCCTACATGAGTTATTTTCCCTTCTTTATTTGAGAAAAAGCATAAATCTCCTTTTAGGGCTAATTCTAAATTTTTCACATCTTCTCCTTGTGTGGCTTGTTCTGAAGCATCCCTAAGAAGGCGAACTCCAATTTGTTTATAGCATATTTGGACAAAGCCAGAACAATCTATCCCAAAAAGACTTTTCCCTCCCCAAAGATATGGAGCAGAAAGGAATTTAAGAGAAATTGTCATAAGATGTTGCACTGTAGTGTTTATATTCTTGGTTAATGAACTTTCAGAGATTTCAAAAATAATGCCACCTAATTGAAACTTTTGAGATACAACTTGAGACCCTAAATAGATTGGATAAATTATCTTTTCTTTAGTTTTGATATTTGTTTGGAAAACATATGCAATTGCATCTTTAACAAATTGTTTAGATGATTTATTATACGAATCATATTGATCGAACTCTATCTCTATTACTTGTTTTTTATCAACCCAACCTCTATAATTATCGTCAAAGTTTTCAATTAATACTCTTTCTCCTTTTTGATCTAAAACCGAAAACGTATCGCCAAATAATAGCTGAGTAACCATCTCAGATGTTTCATTGGCTTCTTTTCTGACTGGAACAATCCCAAGATGACAAAATCCGTATTGCATTATTTTCTTATATGGTTTTAGTTTCTATTCCGTAGATAATTTTTTCAATTATTTTATCTTCTTCGTTGTATTGAGGGTTGTATCTTGAGTGTAGATTATATCCAAAAAGTTTTCCAAGTGATTGGTAGAAGAAAGCCCTAAAACTTCCTCTAAGTTCTTTTACAATTGAGTAGGAATCGCTTCCTGTTTCTCTGTCAACTAAACGGATTAATACCTTGCCTTGACTTTTGGATAATTTTTTTAGAGTTGATGAAAACTTAAGATTTATTTCGTCTTCAGCTTGCTTCATTAATTTTTTCTTCTGTTTCTCTGGCATGTCCTTCATTGCAATACTATAAGATTCAAGGAGCTTCCCTGCTTGTTTTGCAAAGGGGTATGTTTTTTTTACGTTGCGTATTAGTTTGGCGTATTTAATTTTTTCTGAGTCAGTTAGAGGGGCAATATATCCAGAAATGGTTACTTCTTTCAAGTAACTCATAGGTATTGTGTCGCCATTGCTTATGGTAGCAAATGTTATTATTCTTTTTTGTTGTGCATTAACAACAAAAGGGATTGAAAATAATAATATTATTAAACTAATCTTTTTCATAACTCTTTTATATATATTGTTAGTTTAACAATAATTGTGCCAAAGTTTATTTCTCTATGTTATTAAACTTACCTGCAAATCTTTCAAATTGATCCTTTGCAAATTTTTGACTTATTGTTATCTCTTTTTTGTTCGATTCAGGAGTCTCATACATTAGGTCTGTCATAACATTTTCAATTAAACCTCTTAATCCTCTTGCACCAAGTTGGTATTCTATTGCTTTTCCCGCAAAGTAATCTAAGGCTTCTGAGGAGAATCGGAGTTTTACACCATCTATTTCAAACAATTTTTTATATTGTTTTATGATAGCATTCTTTGGTTCCGTAAGAATTCTTATTAAGGCCTCTTTGTTTAGAGGGTCAAGATGTGTTAGAACAGGAAATCTACCGACAAGTTCAGGAATTAATCCAAACTTTTTAATGTCTTGAGGTTGTATGTATTTTAGTAAGTTTTCTTTGTCTATATCTTCAGATTTTTTTATTCCTTTAAACCCGATAGAATTTGATTTTAGTCTTCCTGCAATAGTTCTTTCTATGTTGTTGAAGGCTCCGGCTGAAATAAAGAGAATATTTTTTGTGTTAATTGCAGTTAGCTTTTGTTCTGGATGCTTTCTCCCTCCTTGTGGTGGAACATGAACTATGCTCCCTTCAAGAAGTTTGAGCAGGGCTTGCTGAACTCCTTCACCACTAACATCTCTTGTTATTGATGGATTGTCACTTTTCCTTGCAATCTTATCTATTTCATCAATAAAAACTATTCCTCTTTCTGCCTTTTCAACATCATAATCTGCTGCCTGCAAGAGTCTGGTTAGTATGGTTTCAACGTCTTCCCCAACATATCCTGCTTCTGTTAGAACAGTTGCATCTGCAATTGCAAACGGAACATTTAACATTCTGGCAATTGTTCTTGCTAATAGGGTTTTCCCTGTGCCTGTTTGTCCAACAATTATTATATTTGATTTGTCAAGTTCAATTTCTTCGGAATTGTTCAACACGTTAATTGTATGGTTAAGCCTTTTGTAGTGATTGTAGACAGCAACCGAAAGCACTTTTTTTGCTTCCTCTTGCCCAATAACATATTGGTCAAGATATTCTTTTATTTCTTTTGGTTTTTTTACTTCAAGTTTTGCAATAGAATGAGAAGCTCTTTCTTTTTTTTCATCTTTTTTCATCTGATGAACTTTCTCAATACAATTTTCGCATATATTTGCTTCGTGGGAATTTACCATAAACTCAACTTCATTTTCTGTTCTCCCACAAAACGAGCAGCTATTTTTGACTTTTGCCATTATTCGTATATTATTTTTAAATTTTCTTTCCTATTTTATGACCTCTAATTGAATAAAATGCTATAAAAAGATAGCATGGTATTAATATTAAATAAGGTAAATGTCTATCATTGATTGCTGTTGCCCATGCCCCATAAATTAGAGGCATAACGGCTCCACCCGAAATTGCCATAATAAGGAGTGCTGATGCAACAGGAGTATGTTTTCCAAGCTTGTCAATTGCCAAAGGCCAAATTCCTGGCCACATTAAAGCATGAGAAAAGCTTAAAAGAATTATAAAAACAATTGAAACAATTCCTTGAGTGGAAATTGCAGCAATTGAAAACACTAAGCCTAAACCAGAACATATTGTTAGTGCCTTGCTTTGGGAAATAAACTTAGGAACAAAAATAATACCTAAAATATATCCAAAAGTTAAGGCAATTAAGCTAAAGGTTCCAAGCATGGGAGCAATATCTTTCGCAATTCCTTGACTTTGGGCATAGAGTCCAAGGGTGTCAATTGCAATAACTTCAGCTCCAACATAAAGGAATAGAGAAATAACCCCCAACCAAAGATAAGGGAAACTAAATATACTTCTTCCTTTATGAGTATTTTTATCTAATTCTTCATCTCCATCATTAGTAACCTCAGGCAGTTTAGCCAAAAGAACCATTGAGGCAAGCAAAACTAAGCCAATAGATATTCCAATATATGGAGTAATAATTCTTTGAGTTAATAAGTTAAGTTCTAAAATTCTTGCATCCCCTGTTAGAGTTTGAATTTTCTCACTAAGAGAAGTCATATCGGCAAACAGAACTTTTGAAAGCCAGAAAATTCCAACCATTCCAGCAATTTTATTGAAAAGCCCCATAATACTCATACGCTTTGCAGCAGATTCAATTGGTCCAAGAATAGTGACATAAGGATTGACAGCAGTTTGAAGAAGAGCAAGCCCAGTTCCTTGAAGGAAAAGACCAATTAGAAACAATATGTAATTTCTTCCATTAGCAGCTGGAATAAAAACCAAAGAGCCGGTTGCCATAACAATTAATCCAAGAGCCATTCCTTTGGCAAAACCAGTCTTTTTCAAAACCCATGATGAAGGCAAAGCCATAACAAAATAAGAAATATAGAAAGCAAAAGTAACCAAGTAAGCTTGAGAATCACTAAGCTCACAAGCCTCACGAAGAAATGGGATTAAAACACTGTTTAGCCAAGTGATGAATCCAAAAATAAAATAAAGAACTCCAATAATGGATAAGCTAAAAACTAAACTTTTTTTTCTCTCTGCCATAAGAATTATGTATTTTTGAAGCTACAAAGATAGGAAAAACAATGATGTCTAATATAATTTTCTTACTTTTGCCTTCAATAAAAGTCACCAAATAAGTTAAAATACTAATATATGATAAAGCAAATAAGCCTAATTACACTAACCCTAATATCAATTATTTCAACAAATATTCTTAATGCCCAAACCCACAATAAAGAAGATAAAGAGCTTAGAGAAAAGATATCACAAATGCTGATTGTAGGATTTAGAGCAATGGAATTAGAAACCTCAAATGAAATATATGACCTTATAACAAAAGAAAAAATTGGTGGAGTAATACTCTTTGACTATGATGTCCCTTCCAAAAAATCAATACGTAATATAGAAAGTCCAGACCAATTACGAACTCTTTGCACAGAACTACAAAAAGCAGGAAATAACAGACTATTTATATCCATAGACCAAGAAGGAGGAAGGGTTAGTCGTTTGAAAGAAAAATACGGATTTCCTCCAACCGTTTCCCAACAATATTTAGGAGATAATAACAATAAATCACTAACAACTCAGTGGTCTGCAAGAGCAGCCTCAACACTTAAATCATTGGGAATAAATCTTAATTTTACTCCATCAGTAGATTTAAATGTAAATCCAGATTGCCCAATTATTGGAAAATTGGAAAGAAGTTTT
>Ga0265294_10002156_pt1 | contig 26014 bp, 16 predicted proteins | sample MunlanPumphouse3_FD_192504 | JGI IMG/M metagenome (GOLD analysis project Ga0265294, IMG submission 192504) | Groundwater microbial communities from a municipal landfill in Southern Ontario, Canada - Pumphouse #3 | ecosystem: Environmental > Aquatic > Deep subsurface > Groundwater | place... | reverse complement strand
TATCCTGTCCTGCTAATTCCGTTTCTATTTCTTTTTTCTTTTTATTGTAAAATTTGTTATTCCAGCCTATGCTTATCGAGCTTCTGTGGAGAAAAACAGATAAACCAACTCCCGTAGCCAGAGAAAACAGAGCAGTTCCGACGGCTCCGGAACTGAAAAAATTAGAAGTTGAAATATTTGTAATAATTGTTGTAGTAAATGACTGTAAAGCGATTGTAAGCGATAAAAATCTTTGAATAGCCCTCCTGCTTCCCCATTCGCGCTGCATTCCTACGGCAGTTTTTTCCTTTGGATTTTCAAAACCTTCGATAAACGATTCCATATCACGTTTTATTACCGGAAAAGAATACAAAGATTCTATTAAAAAATTCCCCGAAGAATATACCGTCGCCAACTGCCTGCGTATATCCTCTTTCGCTCTTTTGATACCTCTTGAAAAACCGAAAACAAATCTGTTGAACGGCATCAATTTGTATTTTTCAAACCATGAATCTTTAGGGTAAACATATCCTCCCAAAGTCGCAAGATTTGACGTATAATCAAGAAGTCTTATGTATTCTATAATATAGTTTTGCAATGATAGAAACGTTATTTTTAAATTTTCAAGATAAATCCGGTCGATTCTGCTCTTGCCGGATTCCATTTCTCCGTTTATGTCGGCGATAATATCGCTGATTAAATCGGACATATAAATATACAATTTTGCCGTGTCGGCATTATCAGTAGTATACAACTGTCTCTGCAGAGCGGTAGTTCTTACAATTTCAATTAACGTTTCATACGACTGTTCATAATCCACAAGAGAATCTATTTGCTTATTTTGAATTTTAGACAACAAAAAATATCCTCTTGAAAGAGACGAATCTTCTTTGGATTTATAAACAGGTTCCCGTTGCCGGCGGCGCAATTGCTTTTTTGAATCAATTTTTTTCTTATATGACAAATCGATTTGTTTCGCTTTTACTATAGCAGATAATTTATCAAAAGTTTCCTTAGAAAATTTTATGCCGTAAAAAGATTTTGACTGTCTGTATACTCCGAAACGCGTTTTATTTATTATATCGTTGTTTTTAGAATTGAACAATTCCGCCAGCCCTAAAAAAAAGCTGCGTTCTTCTTCTTTTTCATCCTTCGGCCTTGTTTTTGCAAAATACGACTGGGCTTTCGCATTGTGATTGGCTCTTACAAAAGGAACAAATATATGCTGTATTAAATTAATCGCCGTTTTACCGCGGTTTGAATACGCCCCGATTGCCGAAATAAAATTAAAGAATTTTAAATAATTTGTTTCATCTTCAAATTTAATTAAAATATTTCCCGTAATAACTTCAAATTGTTTTATTTCTTTATTGTCGAAATTATAATAATTTTTATACTCTATTCCTTTTCTTTCGACTATATCCGAAATTTTATCCGGATTAAAGCCGTAATAAATCTGTTCCAGCTTATCGGGATGTTCTTTTATCACTAAAGACATACGACGGTTCTGAATTTCTTTAAAACTGACGCCCGATGAAATAAAAGTAATATCTCCCGTAGGAACCATATTGCCTATATAAATACTGCCGGGATCTATTACAGCCAGCCCTCCCGAATTTTGAAATTTATGGCAGCTTCTTATTCCGTTTAAAACGGCTAATTCCAAAGGAGTAATATTTCTTCCGTCAATCTGTAAAGGCAGACTTGAACTCCCTATAATATTCCTGTTCGCGTCGTTAATATCAATAATAACGCATTTAACGTCTTGTTTTCGTTTTATTGAATTACCCAATTCCGGAGCCTTTTCATGTTGAAGATATTCCAGCGCCTGTATAAAACCTGTTCCTGTTCCCGAACCGTCTTTGATTATGTACTTTACAGTTACGTTTGCAAATTTCGGATGACGTTTCATGTCCGCTAAAATATTATTACAATATTCAATATCACGCATATTGTCTACCGTTAAAATCAAAAGATCCGGCATATCTCCGTTTAAACTGTTTAAAGTTCTTTTGTATTCGTTCTGAATGATCCTCTCATCAAGAAGTTTACGCGACAAATATTCTGAAGAAATTCCGGCAACATCCCTTGAAAAAATTACCTTGCCTGTAATTTTTTCTATTTTATTTTTTGCTATACCGAAAAGGGCGCCGGTATTAAGCCAATAAGAATAAATTTTAAATTTTATATTATTTAATGACCACAGAAAGTCAAAAACTTTTATATAAATTTTTGAATAGTATCGACGTATAAAATCGGTAATTGTTGTCTTTTGACTATTTGAATTCCGGACTTTTTCTATTATTTTTATTTCAGTTTGGCTGCCGCCGTCTACGGATTCAGACACTTCATTTTTTTCTTGATTTTCCTGAAAATTTCCTCTCTGCCGCTTTTCAACAGGACTTCCGACTATTTTAATTTCTTTAGTCAGCACGGCTGTCAAAGGAACGCCGTTGATTACAGGTTCGCCGCTTACGTTAAAATCAAATAATAAATTAATGTTGTTTTTATCCAGCCATTCGCATATCAGCGTTTTTTGCCGTGAAGAATCAACATTTGCCTGATTTAGAGATTCCTGCCAGCCGCTTATCAGCATTGCAATTGCGCGGATATCGGCTTGAACGCAAACAGCAGGAGGAGCAAGGGCATTTTGGTAAACAATATTGTTATGCGCAATTTTCAGTCCGGCGCTTAAGTCAACGTCTTCGGCATTCGGCACAATCGACAAAACCGACACTTCGCTGTTCTTAAGCATATCTATAAGCCGGCTGTGAAACCCGCCTACTACAATAATATTTACCGATTTATTATATTTTAAATCATTTAAAATTTGTTCGGTATCTTCCGCTTTGTTGTGAACAGAAGCATCGTCTTTTATCTCAAGATTCAGTAAATTTTTTATATTACCGTAAAAAATATTATTTCTTTCCAAATTAACGGCGTAAAAATCCGAAAGTTTTTCATCGTTTAAAATATTTTTAATGATTTTCATGGAATTCATATCCAAATATTTAAATGACGCCTGATACAAAAGTTCTTTATTGGACAAAAAATATAAATATTGTTCATATGTCAAAGATAAATTCGCATATTCCGATAATAAATATATAAATCTGTCTGTCTGCGCCAAATCTCGTTCCGTAAAACCGGCATATCTGTCTAATATCATATTTTCAGCAGCATCAAGCTGTCTAAGAAGCAGATAAGACCTTATTGATATTTTTATTTCGATATGTTTAAAATAAGCAGCCAGGTTTTCATACTTAATAAGCGTCTGAGGACTGTATAATTTTGCAATTTCAAACAATAAAGCCAAATTGGTAGAAATATTATTTGACTGTTTTAACAAACCTGAAATATATGCGTATACGCTATAAGGAAGCTCTTTTTTCAAATCGTTTATAAAACTGCCGAATTCTTTGCTGACGCTGCCTGTATACGGAAACTGCTGCATATAAATAAAATTATACAAATCCGGATAAATGCTTAAATCTATATTATTTTCTCTGCAAAATCTGCCTATTTTAAAGATTCTTTCATCCGTAGAGTTATCATGAGATAATATTGAAAATACTTTGCCTTTAGGAAACGCCCTTCTTTGTTTTGCAAAAGATTTTTCAAGAGTATTTATATCTTCGGCATATTTGTCATGCAGTTCTTCGGCTCTGAGAAGATTCCCGCGGTAAATATCCCATTGTTCCAAACCGAAGAGATTTACAAAATTATTTTTTATTCCAAAACTTTCTGCTCCGGATAACATGCCTTTTTTAAGCATTTTATCAGCTGCATAAATTCGCTGCTGCGCTTCGGGGATAGATGAAAACAAACCGGTATTGATCTGCCTGTCCGGAGCCCCTTCAATTATTACCTTATCCAAATGCGAACTTTGTTTTAAGAAATTTATTATTTGTTCTATGTTTGACTGCACTACGGGATTATTGTGAAAGTCATTTATAATGACTGCAAGGGGAGCTCCGCGTTTATACACGGCTTCTTCTATTTGCCCGTATTTTAAGGAAAGATTATTTTTGCCGGCTATTGTTTCAATATCAAAAGCTTCATTGTAAGTGAGAGATGAATATGTTATACCTGCCTGTATGGTTCCTGTAAAATTTGTAAGTAAAAAACATGCAAGCGTGATAAGTGATATTATTTTTATTTTCATTTTTCTTCCGTAAAATAAATATTTCACAAATATAATATAGCAACTGATTGTTAATAATTTGTTAAAAGTTTGCAAAATATTACTTACCGAAAAAAAGAGAGGAGATAAATTAATTTATCTCCTCTCCCGTATTTTAATAAATATTCTTTTTATTTTTCTTCTGTTTCGGCAGGAAGGGCTTCCTGAACGTCAGAATCGTCTTCGTCTCCCTTTATAACATGAGCGACAGCCGCAACTTTATCGCCCTCCTCAAGTCTTACCAGGCGAACGCCCTGAACATTTCTTCCTATAACTGATATGTTATCGACTTTGCATCTAATGGTAATTCCGTGTTCGGTTATTATCATTATTTGCCCGTCATTCGCTTTTTTTATGTTGACAACAGCGCCGTTTCTTTCCGTAGTCTGCATGTTGATAACGCCTTTGCCGCCTCTTTTCTGAAGGCGGTATTTTCCTACTTCCGTTCTCTTGCCGTATCCGTTTTCCGATACTGACAAAAAGACGTCGGAAGAAGACAAAACTTCCATTCCTATGACTTCATCCTGTTTTTCAAGAGAAATTCCTCTAACGCCCATGCCGGCTCTTCCTATAGATCTTACATCCTGCTCTTTAAATCTTATGGCTATACCCTGCTTTGTCGCTATAATAACTTCCGGATTGCTTTCTATTCTCTTGACGCCTATTAAAATATCGCCGTCATCAAGTTTAATCGCGATAATGCCGCCTTTTCTAGGATTCGAAAATTCGGACAGAGCAATTTTTTTGATTGTTCCGTTTCGCGTGCACATAAGCAAATGTTCGTCTTTTATTTGTTTAGGGTCAAAAGAGCTTATAGGAATTGCCGCCGTAATTTTTTCTTCCGAACTTGAAAGCTGTAAAAGATTTACTATGGCCTTTCCTTTTGATGTTCTGTTCCCTTCCGGAATTTCATATACTCTTGTCCAATACAATCTTCCTCTTGTAGTAAAGAAAAGCATATAAGCATGGGAAGACGTGACAAAAAGCTGTTCTACAAAATCTTCGTCTTTTGTAGTCATTCCGGCAACGCCTCTGCCGCCGCGCCCCTGTATTTTATACGTATCTACAGGAATTCTTTTTATGTACCCTGTATGAGACATGGTAACGGCGACTTCTTCTTCCTGAATTAAATCTTCAATATTAAAGTCGGCTTCGGCAGCGGTAATTTTTGTTCTTCTTGCATCTCCGTATTTATCCCTCAAAGCAACTAATTCGTCTTTAATAATATTTAATATTTTTTTAGGATCGGCTAGAATAGATTTATATTTCTCAATCGTTTTGATAAGTTCAATATATTCTTCGTCTATTTTTTTGCGTTCGAGTCCCGTCAGCTGCTGCAATTTCATATCCAAAATCGCCTGCGCCTGAATTTTTGACAATCTGAATTTTTCCATCAGGGTCAATCTTGCAGCATCGGTATCCGGAGACTGTTTTATCGTCTTTACTATAGCGTCTAAATTATCAATTGCAATCTTCAAGCCTTCCAGGATATGCGCTCTGGCTTCCGCTTTCGCTAAATCATATTTTGTTCTTCTTATAACTATAACTTTTCTGTGTTCTACAAAATGGAAAAGCATTTCTTTTATGTTTAATACTTTCGGCTTATTGTTTACCAAAGCAAGCATAATAACGCCGAACGAAGACTGCATCTGCGTATGCTTATAAAGCTGGTTTAAAACAACCTGGGCATTTGCGTCTCTTTTTATTTCTATTACTATTCTGATGCCGTCTCTGTCAGATTCGTCTCTTAAATCGGAAATGCCTTCTAGCTTTTTTTCTTTGACAAGATCTGCTATCGCTAAAATTAAATTAGCTTTATTAACCTGATAAGGAAGCTCGTTTACGATGATGGCTTCTCTGCCGTTTTTAAATTCTTCTATTTCGGTTTTAGCTCTTATTTTAACCGAACCCCTTCCTGTTTCCAAATACTGCTTAATGCCGGCTTTCCCCAATATAATGCCGCCCGTAGGGAAATCAGGACCTTTTATTATTTTATTTAATTCCGTAAATTCTATTTCCGGGTCATCAATAAAAGCAATTGTTCCGTTTATAATTTCCGTAATATTATGCGTAGGCATATTTGTAGCCATACCGACGGCAATACCTGAAGAACCGTTTATAAGAAGACCCGGGAGTTTCGACGGCAAAATGACAGGTTCTTCCAGAGAACCGTCGTAGTTCGGCGTAAAATCAACCGTATTTTTATCTATATCGGCAAGCATTTCATCGGCGATAGAAGCCATTCTTGCTTCAGTATACCTCATAGCGGCGGCGGAATCTCCGTCAATACTTCCGAAGTTTCCCTGCCCGTCAACCAAAGGATATCTCAAAGAAAATTCCTGAACCATTCTTACCATTGAGTCATAAACGGCGGTATCTCCGTGAGGATGGTACTTACCGAGAACGTCTCCGACGACTCTAGCGGATTTCTTGTATGCAGTATTATGCCTCAAGCCCATTTCTTTCATGGCATATAAAATTCTTCTGTGAACCGGTTTAAGTCCGTCTCTGACATCAGGCAATGCTCTTCCGACTATAACGCTCATGGCGTAATCTATGTAAGACGTTTTCATTTCGTCTTCGATATTGCGCGAAAGAATATTAGGATTTCCCATTACTTCCGGCGTTACAACCGGCTTATTTTTGTCTTCTTCCATGTTAACCTCTTCATAATATTTTTTAATCAGCTTCTTTTATCTTTTTTAAGCATTCTTCCTTTTGCTGCTTATATGCTTCGTTTAACCCAAACTTTAAAGCTTTGTCAAAATCTTTCAACGCGGATTTATACCGTCCGGTTTTCATTTCGGCTATCGCCCTGTCTCCGTATATCCAGCTTTCGTTTTCCGTAATATGCACTTTATTAAAATACTTTATCGCTTTTTTATAATCCTGATTATCAAAAGCTTCTTTTGCAGTTTTTATATTTTTTATTATATTTCTGTCTTTATAAACTTTATATGTTGATCTTATTCTAAATATCAAAGAAATATTTTTTATATTATGCGGCAATTCTTTAAAACAAATTTCATATAAAGATTTGTATCCTATATAAACTCTTAACTTACATGTAAGCCATCTGTAAAAATCTGTAAAACCTACCTGCGGACTGCCCATCTCCTGCAGCAAATTATACAAAGGCGTTCCCGTAAAAGATTTTAAAAAAGAAATATCCACCGAATCGGGTTTGCATTTTCTCAGAAGCTTTATTGTCATTTTATACGTTTGTTTTGTTTCAAAAGGGAAACAATACATAGCAGACAATTTATACTTTATATTATTTAATCTCAACCTTTCACAGAAGGCTATTATTTGTTCGTTTGTATAATACGGCCTTTTTATTTTTTCCCTTATTTTCAAAGAGCCGGATTCTACAGAAAATCTCAGCATTGTAATATTAGCCGCTTTTATTAAATCCGCAAGCTGAATATCGTTTTCTAAAAAACTAGGCATAAAATTTAAAGCTATCGCAAATTGTAATTTTTCTTTTTTATTTTCATTGTACTTTATCAAAGCCTTACATAAATTTATAAAATAATTTAAATTTACGATTCCGCTTTCAGCCTGAAAAAGAACATATTCAAGTTTTTTATATTTGTTATATAAATAATCAACTTCTTTTATAACGCTTTCTACTTTTCTTACTCTGTAAAAAGTCCCCGCGGCTTTATGCGCAAATAACTGGTTTGAACAATATATGCACCGGTTGCAACAGCCTCTTGATATAGAAAGCTGTATCTGAACTTTTTCTCCTTCTTTAATAAAATCTTTCCAGCCATCCACATCAGGATACGGCAAATCATCCAAATTTTCAATAAAATATGCATTGTCATATTTAATCCAATTATTATCTGCATTTTTTATAATCAAATTATCTGTCTTATAAAAATAATTGCTTTCCACCTGCGCAGCATATTCTGTTAAAGCTTTTTCTCCTTCTCCTATGCATAAAGCGTCTATATCTTTTAAGCTGTTTCTCGTCTCCCATAAATTATCGGATAATAAAGTAATTCCTGTTCCGCCTAAAATAATTTTTGCGTTTTTATATTGTTTTTTTATTTTTTTAAATAATAATGACGTCTGAGCCGTAACAAAATCATCCGGAGAAGCTATCGAAACGGCAACTATTGACGGCTCACGTTTGATAGCCCGCAGGACAGTATCTTTATTATGTTTCGTATAAAGAATCATTTCCGTTGTATAACCGGCTTGTTTCAAAGAACCTGATATATAAGATATACCTAAAGGAACCTGTAAATACGTAAATCCTGTTTTTTGAACAAAATCATTGTAGAATTTACCGTCTGTATTAATATAAATACAGCAAATATGCATTTTAAATCTCTTTTTTCTTTACTAATCTTAAACATTCTGCCTGCTGCCGTATATAAAAATCATTGCTGTCCGTTAAAATAACTTTTTTGAAATCTTTTAACGCGGATTTATATCGTCCGGTTTTCATTTCGGCTATCGCCCTGTCTCCGTATATCCAGCTTTCATTTTCCGTAATATGCACTTTATTAAAATACTTTATCGCTTTTTGGTAATCCTGATTATCAAAAGCTTCTTTTGCGGTTTTCTTATATTTTTCATCCAACCTGTGTCTTTTTTCTTTTAAAGTTTTGTAAAAGTTAACCGCTTTATCAAAATATCCCAACGGTTCTGCGGATAAAAACACCGCTTCTCCAAAATCTTTATACGTTCTGTAAACGCGCCATCTCATTGATAAATAACGAAATTTTTCCGTTATTGAAGCATTTAAAGTTTTATCTTTTAACTGCTCATGCAGTTTAGTGTTTTTTATAGGCGTAAGCCAAGATAAAGAAAGCATATCTGCTTTACATTTTTTTAAACATGTTACCGTTTCACCGTAAGTTTTTTTTGTTTCAAAAGGGAAACAATACATAACATGTATTAAAATTTTAATTTTATGCGCCTTAAGAATTTCACAAAAACGTATTACCTGCTCATTCGTATAATACGGTCTTTGAAAACTTTTTCTTATTTCAAAAGAACCTGACTCTAAACCGAAATGTATCCAATTGATATTTGCCTGTTTAATTAAATCTATCAGATGTTCGTCTTTCAACAGATTAGGCGTAAAATTAAGTTTTAAAGAAAAATTTAATTTTACGTCTAATTTGCCGTTAAACTCTGCAAGCGCCAAACAAAATTTACGAAAATATTCCACATCTGATAAAGCGTTTTCGGCGTCAAAATATACGGATTTTAAATTTGCGTACGATTTTTTAATATCCCGTATTTCATTTATAATACCATCTATGCTTCTGTATCTTACATATCTGCCTTTTGCCGTTTTTGAAAGAGCGTGATTGGCGCAATATACGCATTGATATACGCAGCCTCTTTCCAAAGATATTTTATGCTGTTCGCAATAAACAACCCATCTGTCCCATCCGTTTCTGTCAGGATATACAAGATTGTCCAAATCTTCCGTAAACACGCTTTTATCGCATTTAATTATTTCTTGTTCTGTTCTTATCCATAAATTATCTGTTTTTTCAAATCGTCCGGATTCAAGCTGTCTCATATAATCAACCGATGCTTTTTCGCCGTCTCCTATGCACAAAACATCTATATTGGCGTTTTTAAAAACAGATTCCGGAACAAGAGTCGGATATGAACCTCCGACAAAAATTTTTACGGACGGAAAATGTTTTTTAAACATTGTAAAAAGCTGCTCTGCCAATTCAAAATCATTTTCGGATACAACAGATACCGCAAAAACATCGGGCTTCTTTGTAACAAAATGCAAAATCGATTCATTGCAGTTGCCGGGCACGCAAAACAACATTTCCGTCGTATGTCCCGCCTGTTTCAAAGAACTTGATATATAAGATATGCCTAACGGCATTATGTCATATCTTAAATCATAATGAGAAAATTCCGATGAACTGTGTATGCTGTTTCTTATATAAACGCAGCATATGTGCATCACATATTCCCCTGATTCATCATACCTAAACATTCCTGCTTTAATTTTTCACATACTTCTTTATTTCCGAATTCGGAAGCCTTATCAAAATCTTCAATTGCGCCTTTATAATTACATATTCTCATTTTTGCCAGCGCTCTGTCGGCATATATCCATCCGTTATGCCGTCCGATTTTTATTTTATTAAAATATTTGATTGCCGATTTGTAATTTTTGTCGTCAAATGCCTTTTTTGCCTTTATCTGATAATTTCCCGCTTTCTTCAGTTTATATTTGTCCATTTTATCCCATAAAGCGACGACAGGATAAACAAATTTATTATCTGACCACAAAAATAACATTTCTTTCAGACTTTTATATTTCCCGTAAACTCTCCATTCCGTAGAGAGATAAATCATTTTCGCAAACAATCCCGGAAGTCCGAACTTCATTTCTTTTTTTAATCTTTCCAGTTCCGTATTGCCTATTACGCCCATTATGGCTTTATCTATTCGTAAAGGTTTGCAAATCTGCAAAAGTTTTATTGTTTCATTATATGTTTTCAATGTTTCAAACGGATAACAGTACATTACAGCTATCGTCGTTTTTATTCCGTACGCATATAATTTTTTGCAAAATTCTATTATTTGTTCGTTTGTAACATACGGTCTTTTCAATTTATTTCTTATTTCCAAAGAACCGGATTCTATTGAAAAACTGATTGCAACTATATTCGCCTGTTTCATCACATCTATAATGTAAGCATTATCTTTCATAAGCAAAGGAGTAAATGCCAAAGTAAGAGAAAATTTTATTTTTTTCTCGTATTTATTATTTTCTGCCGCCAAAGCTTTACATAAAGAATAAAAAGTTTCAGCATCAAAAAATCCGTTTTCAACTTCAAGAATTATAAAATCCAAATTCTTGTATTTATTGCGTAAATATTCTATTTCTTTAACAATGCTGCCGGCACTTCTTATTCTAAAATACTTGCCTTCGGAACTTTTTTCAAAAACCTGGCTGATGCAGTATATGCAGCGGTTGCAACATCCGCGCCCCATCTGAACTTTAATCTGCAAATCCGGAAAATCCTCGCATTTGTCAAACCAGCAGTCCATATCAGGATACGGAAGACTGTCAAGATCTTCAACAAATAAACTCTTGTCGCATTTAAGCCATTTACCGTCATTATTCTTTATCCATAGATTATTTGTTTTTTGATAACTGTTTTTTTCGGTCTGCGCTGCATATTCAACTACCGCTTTTTCGCCGTCTCCTATGCATATTGCATCAGCTCCCGTATTTTTTAAATCGTCCTCGGCGCAGTTTGTCTGAGACAATAATGTTATGTATGTCCCGCATAACAAAATCTTTGCCTGCGGATATTTGCTTTTTATTAATTGTATCAGCGGCGGAACGCCCGCATAACCGTCATGAGACGTAACGCAGTCTTTATCCATTACAGACAGCACAAACAAAGACGGATCTTTTTTTATATCCAGTAAAAACTCTTCGGCTTTAGTCTCCGGAGAGTATACCGACATTTCCGTAGTATGTCCTGCTTTTTTCAAAGAACTTGATATATAAGAAATCCCCAGAGGAATTTGTTCATACGTTAAAACTTTTGCATGATGAAACCTGCTGAAAAATTTGCCGGTCCCGTGAATATATACACAAGAAACATGCATTTTACATCCTATACTTAAATGTCCAAGTTTGTAACATCCAAAGAATGAGCCTGTATAAATAATCTTCTAGGTTCAACTTTATCGCCCATCAATGTTGTAAATATTCTGTCAGTTTCGACTGCATCTTCCATTTTAACCTGCAGAAGAACTCTTTTTTCAGGATCCATTGTGGTTTCCCAAAGCTGTTCCGGATTCATTTCTCCCAAACCTTTATATCTCTGTATCGTTGCGCCTTTTTTACCGAGTTCTCTTATTTTTTCAACGAGCTGAGATGTTGAACTTAAATCATGAACATCATTGCCGTTCTTCAGTCTGTAAACAGGTTTTACGTGCACTGTTCCGTAATGATGCAGGTGCAACCCTTCGCTTTCTATTTTTTTTGCCAAAGTATCTATTCTGGGAAGTTCCCATAATTCCTTATATTCAGGCAAGATTTCTTCTGTTAATCCGTCAACAGGCAAATTCCCCTGTTCCTGCTGCATCTGTCTCTTTCTTTCCGCGAGCTCGGCTTTAAATTCTTTCCATTCTTTATCGGAAAAAATATATCTTACGCTGCCCTGGTCAACTACTCTGAATAAAGGAAGTCTTTCTTCTTCTTTAAACTGCAAATATTCCTGCCAGCTTACGCCTTTTTTATTCATTTTTTTAACCAAGACATCCAATTCGGCAATAGAATCAACAATCTTTTTTAATTCTTTCTGATTTATTTCCTCGCCGATTTGTTTTCCGTCTTTCAAAAATACCATTATCTGTCCGTCTAATCCCTGGGTGAATAAAAACTGGTCTAACTCGTCTTCCGTATGCAGATACATTTCTTTTTTGCCTTTTTTTACTTTATAGAGAGGAGGCTGTGCGATATATACGTATCCTTTATCTATAAGCTGCGGCATTTGTCTGTAAAAGAATGTCAGCATCAACGTTCTTATATGCGCTCCGTCAACATCGGCATCGGTCATAATAACTATTTTATGATATCTGACTTTATCTATATTAAAATCCTGGTCGTCTTTTCCGATTCCTGCTCCGAAAGCCGTTATCATGGTTCTTATTTCATCGTTTGTCAAAATTTTTGTAAGTCTTGATTTTTCAACATTTAAAATTTTACCCTTTAAAGGAAGTATCGCCTGAAAAGCTCTGTTTCTTCCCTGTTTTGCAGAACCTCCTGCAGAGTCTCCCTCAACGATGAATATTTCCGTTTTTGAAGGATCTTTCTCGGAACAATCCGCAAGTTTTCCCGGAAGAGCAGCCGAGTCTAATACGCCTTTTCTTCTTGTTAATTCTCTTGCTTTTCTTGCGGCTTCCCTTGCTTCCGCCGCATTAATGGCTTTTTCAAGAATTTGTCCGGCTATTCCCGGATTTTCTTCAAGGAAAGTCCCCAAAGCATCGCCTACAAGCGATTTGACTATTCCTTCGACTTCCGAATTCCCCAATTTTGTTTTTGTCTGGCCTTCAAACTGCGGATTAGGAACTTTTATGGAAATAACGGCCGTCAAACCTTCTCTTACGTCGTCTCCGGAAAGAGTTAAATCTTTATTTTTTGATAATTCATTTTTCTTAATATAATCGTTAACGACTCTGGTCAGCGCCGAACGGAAACCTGACAAATGAGTTCCGCCTTCAATAGTGTTGATGTTATTTACAAAAGTAAAAATCTGTTCATTGTAAGAATCGTTATACTGCATTGCTACTTCAACGTTTACGTTATCTTTATCTTTTGAAAAGTATATCGCTTCTTTGTTTATAACTTGTTTATTTGTATTAAGATAACTTACAAAAGTTTTAATACCGCCTTCGTAATGGAAAGTATGTTCCTTATCCTGCCTTTCGTCTATAATAGTTATATTTGCGCCGGCATTTAAAAAAGCAAGTTCTCTAAGCCTGTTTGCAAGAGTGTCAAATGAAAAAGTTGTAACTGAAAATATTTCAGGGTCCGGCAGAAACGTAACTTTTGTTCCTCTGTCTTCACTTTTGCCTGTTATCTGTAAAGGTCCCTGAGGTTTTCCTTTTGAATATTCCTGAGAATAAATATTCCCGTTTCTGAAAACTTCAACTTTCATTTTAACGGATAAAGCGTTAACGCAGGATACTCCGACTCCGTGCAATCCGCCCGAAACTTTATATGAATTTTTATCGAATTTTCCGCCTGCGTGCAACACTGTCATTACAACTTCAAGAGCCGATTTGTCTTTGTATTTCGGATGAGGATCTACCGGAATGCCTCTTCCGTCATCAAGCACCGTTATTGAATTATCCGGATGTATTGTTACGTCTATGGTTTTACAATATCCGGCCAAAACTTCATCTATGGAATTGTCAACTGTTTCATAAACAAGATGATGCAGTCCCTGGGCTGACGTTGATCCTATATACATCGCCGGTCTTTTCCTGACGGCTTCCAATCCTTCCAAAACTTGAATTTTCGAAGCATCATAATCAGATGCCGATTTCTTTATTTCTTCGCTTGTCATTGACTTCCTCCAAATATTTGCACACTATTTAATTACGCATTTAATATTTTTTACGATTTTCTTTCCCAAATACTGATTTAATCTGTTTATTATTTGTCTCTTTCTTAAATTTAAATCGTTTAAATATACCGCGGATTTTGTAAAAGCAAAAACAGTTCCGTCTTTAAAACCGTTTAACTCAACACCGCCGTTGCCTATTTCTTTTTCCCATACGGACATAATAACAAAATACTTGTCATCAAGCCCTAATTGTTTTCTGATTTGTTCCAAGATAGGAGAAACTTCCACCAAATCCATTTTTTACGATCTCATCGGCATAACTACGCAAATGTAGTTATCATTTTTTTCCGGTGTTAAAATTATCGGATTTTGAGACGTGGTATATGAAAATACCGCATTTTCGTCATCTATGTTCTGCAAAATATCTTTTATATAATTAGGATTAAAATTAATATCAAATAATTCGTTTGAATATTCTATATCAACTTCCGCTTCACCGGAGCCGAGTCCGACGGTATTTGCGGAAATAATCATTTTATTTTTTTCAAAACTGAATTTTACCGAAGAAGATCTGTCGGCAGATAATCTGTCTCCCGTTAAAAGCGCCATTTGTTTTACTGCAGACATTGTATCGGCTACGTTCAGCTTTATTTTTGATATTGTTTTTTTCGGTATAACCTGTTCGTAATTAGGAAAAACTCCTTCTATGAGTTTTGACTGGAAACTTATGTCTCCTATTTCAACGGATACCAAATTATCAGTCAATCCCATTTTTATCTTTTCAACTTTCTCATCCGATGCTATAAGCCTCAAAATATCGTTTACTGCTTTTGTCGGTATTATAGCTTTGCTTGCAATTTTATTTTCAATGCCTTCAACACAAATATAAGCAAGTCTTCTTCCGTCTGTAGAAACCGCTTTTACTGAACCTTCTTCAACTATAAAATATACTCCGTTTAACACGTATCTCTGCGTATCTTTAGAAACGGCGAATATCGTTTTTTTAAACATTGAATTCAACACTTCTCTTTTAAGAAAAAAAATATTTTCATTAGGAAAATCAGGTAAAGCGGGATATTCTTTTTTTTCTATTCCCATTAAAATAAATTTTGATTTTTGTGCTTTAATATTTATTTGGTTTGTTTCATCCGCTTTAATTTCAATATCGCCGTTAGGAAGTTCTTTTATAATATCGGCAAATCTTTTTGCGGGAATCGTTATTCCGCCTTCTTTTTGTATTTCGCCTTTGATATAACATGTAACGCCTATTTCCAAATCGGTTGCCGAAAGTTTTATTTTTTGTCCGTCAGTTTCAAATAAAAAATTAGAAAGTACAGGAAGTGTTATTTTTGATGCTATCACCGGCTGTATGATTTGCATACCTCTTAATAATTCATCTTTTGCACAAATTACTTTCATTTGTTACTTCCTCCTTTTTCTATTTAAAACTAATATTAATAATAATAAGCGTATGTATAACTTTAATAATTTACAAAAAATTAAAAAAGCTATATTTATCAAGCATTTTTATATTTATGTTAATGCTAATAATTATGTTGATAACTTGTTAAAGTTATCAGACTTATTAGACACTTTTTATTTTATACATAAAATTTCAAATCAAATAACAACTTATCAACAATTAAAAATCATCTGTTTTTATTAATTTTATTATCTTATTTACAAGCGCCGCAAAATAAGGATCAGATTCTAATTTTTCTTTAATTTTGTTACATGCGTGCATTACGGTTGTATGATCTCTGCCGCCGAAAGAATCTCCGATTTCAGTAGTTGATATATCCGTCATTGTACGCGCCAAGTACATTGCTATTTGTCTGGGAAGAGCAAATTGCGCTGTTCTTTTTTTTGCTTTTAAATCTTTAATTGTTAAATTATGCTGTTCTGCGACTATTTGTTGAATTTTTTCTATTGTTATATGAATGTCTTCTTCAGGAACAACGACATCTTTTAAAACCGTTTTAACGGCGTCTAAAGTGAACGGCGTATTTGTAAATTTAATAAAAGAAGTAATTCTTAATAAATTTCCTTCAAGTTCTCTGATATTTGATTTTATCTGTTTTGCTATAAAAATAATAATGTCGTCAGGAACGGAAAAACCTTCTTCTTCGGCTTTTTTTCTTAAGATTGCTATTCTTGTTTCAAGATCAGGCTGCTGTATATCAACGGTATTGCCCCACTTAAATCTGGAAATAAGTCTTTCTTCTATCTGGTCCAGCTTATTTTGAGGTCTGTCTGAAGCTATTACAATTTGTTTTCCGCTGTCCTTAAGAGTATTAAAAATATTAAAAAATTCTTCCTGGGAACTGTCTTTTCCCATGAGGAATTGTATATCGTCAATAAAAAGACAATCCAAATTTCTGTATTTATTTTTAAAAGCTGAAATTTTATCGGAAGAACCGGATTTTATATTTTCAATGAATTCCGATACGAATTTTTCACAGGTTACATATAACATTCTGAAATTAGGAAACTGTTGTTTTAAAGAATTTCCTATTGCATGAAGCAAATGTGTTTTGCCGAGACCGACGCCTCCGTATATAAACAAAGGATTAAACTGTTTGCCGGGATTTTTTGCAACGGCTTCAGCACATCCGTGCGCAAATCTGTTGGAATTTCCTACGACAAATCTGTCAAAAGTAAGCTTAGGATTTATCTGGTCTTTGACAATAGACGGCATAGGAACATCGGTATGAACCGGCGTATTTTCAACGGTTTTGATAATAGGGGAAATATCTTTCTGAATTTTATATTCAAGTTTAACAGGCGTTAAACAGATACCCGATAAAATTTGTTCGATATTATACTGTTGGTTTTTTTCTATCCATTGAGAAAAAAATATATTAGGGACCGATAATGTTAATATATTGTCATTAAGGGAAATAGGCTTAATAGGTTTGATCCATAAATTTACCGAATCATTACCAATTGACAAAGTTAAGTTATCCACAACTTTATCCCATATATCAATAGCAGTCTTATCCATCTTATCCCCAAGTTATCCACAAGCGTGGATAAGTAAAAATTAATTCAAAGCCAAAGGTTTGCAAAACAATAAAAAAAATTAATATTGTCGTCAAGAAAGTATATAAAATTGACATTCAATAGTCAAGAACAAAGTTAATTAAAAGTTAAGCGGTTTTTTTGTAAAAATTAATAAAAAAAATTTGGTTTTAAATTTCTTCCAATTGTTTTAAAACAGTGTCTTTTTCGCTTAAAAATTTTTCTCTATTTTGGCCGGATAAAGTGATTGAAGGAGGAGTTTTCATTTTCAGAAAATTAATAAAACCTCTTTTTGTTTTCATTCTAAAATCTAAATGAGGTCCTGTTGAAAGCCCGGTTGAACCGACATAAGCTATTAATTGTCCCTGTTTTACTCTTGCGCCCTTTTTGATGCCTCTTGCATATTTTGATAAATGTCCGTAATAACTTTCATATCCGTTCGGATGTCTAATAATTATTAAATTGCCGAAACCGCCGCTGTATTGCGATTTTTTAACGATTCCGTCTCCTATAGCCGAAACGGGCGTTCCTAAAGGAGCGGCATAATCTATTCCTTCATGAGCTCTGTAGTATTTTAAAATAGGATGAAAACGTTTCTTTGTAAAGAAAGATGAAATTCTTGTAAACTGCAAAGGAGCTTTTAAGAAAGCCCTTTTAACCGATTTCCCGTTTTCGTTAAAGTAACCTTCAATGCCCCGGTTATTCGTAAATTTTATGGCGGTAAAAGAAGAAGAATGCGTAATATACTGACATGCAAGAATTTTTGTGGAAATAACGGTATTTTTTTTATCAAGAACTTCGGCTTCATAAATTAATTTGAAGATGTCTCCCTTTCTGGGATCTGTTAAAAAATCTATCTGCCATGCAAATACGTCCGCATAAGCCAATATAACTTCAGGTCTTATATTCATCGCAGACATAGATTCCCAGAGAGAATTTTCAAGAGTTCCTGAGATTCTATAAATTTTTTTTGTTGTGTTAAATTCCAGTTTTTGTCCGGATATTACATTACCGCTTGATTTTGTTATTGAATAAAAATATTTGCCGGAAGGGAAATATTTAAAATCTGTCCAAGTATCGGATTGTGAAGAATATGTAATTTCATAGAAATCATTCGGTTTGCATTTATTTATGTTCATCAATTTTTTAAGTTCGTTCATTATAGCAAAAGCTTCGTTGGATTGAAGTTTAGTCTGTTCAAAAGTTTTTACAAGAACATCGCCTCTGTGCAGAATTACCGTATCTGTTTGAGGAGCGTCGGTTAAATCTATTGTAAGATCTTCATCGCTGCATCCTGTAAACAGCAAAGAAGCCGATAAACAGATTAAAGTAAAAAAAACAAATTTTTGCATTCTAATATCATAATATAAAATATTATAAATTTCAAGATTTAGAAGTCGGCGGTTTTTATAAAATTTTTAACGTATTTTGAAAAAGATTCAAAAGAATAATATCTTTTGACTGTATTAAAATTTTGTTTTGAGACAGATGTCCAAAAATCCTTATCATTATATGTTTTAACAATTTGTTCAATAAATTCGCCGCTGTTTATTTGCAGCGGACGGGATTGTATATTTTTAATGCCTTCAAAGCCGAAAGAAGTCGAAACAATCGGCGTTTTTGCCGCCATGGCATCAAGCACTTTTTTCTTTAATCCGGCTCCGTATCTTAAAGGACAGACAAAAACTTTATAATTTGAAAGCTCTTTGGAGATATCTTTGATATTTTCTTTTGTAACTATATTATTATGGAGATTGGCAAACAATCCGGCTCCGTTACCTAAAATATTGAAATTAACTCCCGGTATTTTCTTTTGCAGTTTGCGGAAAATGTGCGCCGTAAAATAACTCACGGCGTCAATATTAGGCTGGTGTTTAAAGAAACCGAAATAGCAAATGTCTTTTCTCTGCCCGAAAGATTTAAGTTTTAAATTTTTTACTTCAGTGCAGGTTGGGATAACGAATATTTTTTTGTCCGGAAAATATTTTTTCAGTTCTTTTTTTTCTTCTTCGCTGATGGCTATGAGCAAATCGGCTCCTTTGTAAAAGAGCAGTTCTTTGGCTTTATATATTGCGGCGTTTTTAATATGTTGTATTTGAGCCTGAGCGGCGGTTTTTAGAAAACCGACTTCATGGATATCAATTATTGAAAAAGGGGAAATTTCTATAAATCTGTAAATATCAAAAGGCATACTCCAGTATTTTTCAAAGAAGCATATCTGTATATCAAACTTTTTAATTATTTTTTTGAATAAAGACACGGATTTGACGGGTTTAATTATTTGTTGAATTTTGTTTTTAGGTTTGCCGGCGTATTTTAAATGGGAAGATTTGTAATTGAGAGGCATAAAAAAAATGTTAAAATATCTGCTCAGTTCTTTTGTCATTATCCAAACGCGGTAATCTCCGGCATTTGTGTCAGGTTGCGGAACAGTCGGAGAAATGATCAGAAGATTTTTCTTATTATTTACCATAATTGTTCCAAATCTTTTTTTGTGTATTTTTTCCCGGTATCTTTAAAATAAGTAGTATCTTTTTTGTTGAAGAAATCCGCGATGTCTTTTTTATTGAACAGTCTGAAAATAAATGCAATCGGTGTTAAACATAAATAGTAGGCAATGCCTATAAGTATTTTTGTGTTGATTTTGCCTAAAACGTGCGCAAACGACATCCATGCTTTTGCAACGATAAATGAAAGTCTGCCTCCGAACAGCGCCAAAATCAGAAAAAGAAGGCAAATGACCGCGAACAGTTTTATTTTAAATATAAAAAATAAGATTAAACAGGCTAGAGACAATGCCGCCATTACTTTAAGTTCTTGTTCTTTATTCATACAATATCCTTTTGCTTAATCAAGTATAAAATTTTCGGCGTAATGTTCCGCCAAGTCTTTATTTTCAGGCTGTTTTTCTTTTTCAAAGAAAAAATTACCGATTACAAGACAATCCATTTCGGTATTCATAAAGCATTTGTATGCATCTTCAGGAGAAGAGACCATCGGCTCGCCCCTTACGTTAAAACTTGTATTTATAAGAACGGAACAGCCGGTAATTTTTTTGAAATTTTTTAAAAGCTTGGCAAACCGCGGATTTATATTATCCGAAACAGTCTGTACTCTTGCCGAAAAATTTATATGGGTTACGGCGGGAATTGCAGATCTTTTAAAGTATAATTTGTCTTTAACCGCAAAATTTTTATAGCCGTCAGGCAGCCCGAAACAAATGTCTTTTTTTACGTCAGAGGTAAAAAGCATATACGGCGATTCTGTTTTTATATTGAAATATTGTTCCGCATCTTCAACGGTGACAGCCGGGGCAAACGGTCTGAAACTTTCTCTGCGTTTTATTTTTAAATTCATTTTCATCTGCATTTGTTCATTTCGCGGGTCTGCAATAATAGATCTGTTGCCCAACGCTCTCGGCCCGAATTCCGATTTGCCCTGAAACCATCCTATAACTTTACCGTCTGCGGCGGCTTGCGCTGTTTTTTCAATCAGAATATCATCATTATTTATATATTCGGCGAATGCTTTAAATTTTTTAATCATTTTATGAATTTCACAATCGCAAAAATCGGGACCCAGATATGCGCCCTGCATTATATCTGTCAGCCCGTCCGAAATTCTTTCGGAACCGAAATAAATGTGTTCAGCCGCAAGAGCTGCGCCTAACGCTCCGCCCGCATCTCCCGAAGCAGGCTGAATCCATATATTTTTAAACAGTCCGGTCTGCATAATTTTTGAATTTGCAACGCAGTTCAATGCTACTCCGCCGGCTAAACATAAATTTTCAGAGTTGGTTAAATTCTTCGCGGTTTGAGCCATTTTAATTACGATTTCTTCGGTAATCTGCTGGCATGCCAGAGCAAAATCGCAGTGCTGCTGAGTCAATTCCTGTTCAGGCTCTCTTTTTGTTATGCCGAACAATTTTTGCCATTTATCATTGACTGTCATTTTCATGCCTGTTGAATAATTAAAAAAATCTTGATTCAGATAACACGAACCGTCTTCTTTTATATCTATAATATTTTTTTTAAGTTTTTGTTTGTAATTTTCAACTTCAGGAGAATTTGTATTTCCGTAAGGCGCAAGACCCATCACTTTATATTCGCCTGAATTTACTCTGAAACCAAGATAATATGTTATTGCCGAATAAAATAATCCGAGCGAATGGGGGAAAGAAAGTTCCTTAAGTGAAGTGATGTCTTTTCCTTCACCAAATGATATGGACGCCGTTGCCCATTCTCCTACTCCGTCAATTGTCAAAATTGCCGAAGAAGCAAAAGGACTTGCATAAAAAGCGCTTGCCGCATGAGATAAATGATGGGAAGGGAAAAGCAGCTTGAATTTTGAATAATCGTATTGCTCAACTGAAGAGAGTTCTTCTTCAATGATTTTTTTCAAAAACATTTTTTCTTTAGTCCAGACGGGAACGGCTTCGGCAAAAGATCTAAAGCCTTTGGGAGCATACATATAATATGTCATCATCAGCCTTTCAAACTTGAGCCATGGTTTGTCATAAAAAGCCACAGCGTCAAGATCGTCGATTTTAAGTCCGGCTTGCTGCAGGCAGAATCTCACGGCGTTTATCGGAAATGACGGGTCATGTTTTTTCCTTGAGAACCGTTCTTCCTGAACGGCTGCGGAAATTTTACCGTCAATTGTAACAGCGGCTGCAGAATCGTGATAAAAGGCTGATATTCCTAAAATTTTCATAGTTTTCTCTTTTAACGGTAATAAATATTTTATTAAATATGTTTTTTATCTTTTAAATTTTGCAGAGTTAATGAATCATTAATGACAACTCTGTCCGTATTTTTATTTTTTAACGCATCGCATAACATCTTTTCTGATGCTTTATAAAAAATGGCGTTGCCGTTTATTATATAAGGATACTTTAATTTATCTTTTCCTATTTCAAGCGTTTGTTTAAGACAGATAAAATTACATTTGTTTGTGTACGTTAAATTTATTGCGCCGCAGTATCTTGTGGTTGAAATATTAACAAAAGGATAATAGACGCTTTGTTTTATTTTTTTATTGATATTTAATTTATTGCCCCACGGCAGCAAATCCAGTTCGCAGCGGTTTATATTATTAGAAATCATGAAGTCAGTCGCATACGAAGTATCCAAAAAACTTTTTTGGAAATACGTTTTAAGGGTCTTCGGGATTTTTTTAGTTTCAACGATGAATTTTTGATTGTTTTCCGACATCACTTTTATTTTGCTCTGTTTGTTTAATATGACGGCTTCGGCTATAGGGTCTTTTCTTTGTTTTGTAAGGAGCCTTCCCATAACAGGCAGCAACCGGTTATATGATGCAATCATTGTGAATGTGCCCCAGTCGTTGAAAATAACTTCAGTTTTTGTTTGTAATGCGTTTAAGTATTTTAAAACGGAGTCAACGCATTTAATTTTTTCATTTGTTATATAAGGCAGCACAAATACAAACTGTATATTATTGCCGGACGCCCATTTGTACGCTTTTTGCACCGTTTTTGTATCAGGGATTTTATTCTGGCAAAATTCGTCGCCGAAATACAGAATGTCAGCATTATTACATTGTTTAGCCGCATTAAGATTGTTTGTTAAAAAAGCAATTTTCATGTTATTTACCGTATAAACATATTTTTGAATTACATTTTATATTTTTGCACTGCTTTAAAATTATTTTAGCGTTTTTGACATATTCTTCGTTGTTTTTTGAAACAGCGGCAGCAGATAACAGACGGTTTAACATTTCCAGATTTGTTACTCCTGAGCCGTTAGAGCCTCTGTTGTCTATTTTTAATGAAATATTTGCGGTATTTTTCAGCTTGTACAGCATACATATATTACAACTGAATCCGAGCGTTTTTGATATATCGAAAGATATTTTATTTTTTGAGGCTGCCGTTGCATTTTCTGTTATGTTAAATTGATTTGCGTTTAAGCAGTTAAGCACTTCGCAGCATCCTGCTCCCGAAGTTGTCGTATCGTATTTTTGTCCTTTTTTAATGCTTTTAGCAAATGCCGTTTTATTCTTTAATTGTTCAAAACAGTGGAACAAAGAACAATAGCCGTCTATAAACAGACATCCTCCGGTTGAAAGAACAAAAATTTCAAAATCAATATCAGGATGCTTTGATGTTATATCAAGAATTTCGTCAGGAGTCATCTGTCTGTCCAAAACTATTCTAGTTGCGCCTAAGCGTTTATAAAAATTTACGGCATTACTGTTGAAAGCCGTCGCAAGCGTTGAAATTGTAATTTCTTTTTGAAAGTTTATTGTTTTTAAAAACAACAGCAATCCTAAATCATTTATAATTATGCCTGTTACGGCAGGTTCGTTATTGATATTTTTCAAAGCTTTTTTAAGCCATGGATATTGTTCTTTTATATAGTAATGGCTGTTAAGCGTAACATAAACGGATATGTTTTCCCTGTAAGCCTGCTTTGCAAAACGGGACAGCTTATTCCATCCGTAAAAATTAACGCCTTCTCCTCTGCGGTTTATACAGCCGAAAGCGACCGGCCATTTTTTTTCGGATTCACTGTCATAATATCCGCAGTATATTCTGGATATCGCATTTTTTTTCAGATCATTTATAGAATCGGAAGGATTAAAACCGGTAATAATTTTAAATTTGTTTTTAGTTTTCATTTATTTTTGTACACAATTTCCCGCAATTTTTTTTGAATCTGCAGTTTATGCATAATTCGGGCGTAATGTTTATTTTAAAATTTTTATTTATATCGTTTTTTAGACTTTTTAAGTTTGTATAGTTTAACAAAAATATACGGCTTTGGCTGTTTGCAAATTTCATACAAGGCACGACTTTGCCTCCCGGTAAAATATCGATCGGGTAATTTAACAGGCAGTCATTGTAATTAAAATTTTCAATATTTTGTTTTAAATATTTTTCCTGTTCATTGTTAAACATACATTTTACAAAATGTCCGCAGTATGATGTTCTTACCGTAAAATTTAAATCTATTAAATATTTGACGAATTCGTAAACATGCGGTCCGTCTGTTATAAAATCTTTATGTCTGGTTGCGTCCAGGGCGATTCTTATATTTGTAATATCGTATTTTTGCAGTATTTTTATAATTCCTGCAAAATCCAGCCTTCTGAAATTATGATGCAGAGTAACAGAGGCGATGATATTTTCTCCGAAATCTTTTTTAATTATTGATAAATTCTTTAGAATAAGACGTTTGTTTCGTGCGCCTGCCTGAATGTATGAACCGACATTCCATACCAGAACCATGTTTTTTGCGCCTAACATATATTCGATATTTTTACTTTCCGTTATAAGATTTGAATAAAGTCTTATGCCTCCTTCATATGTTTTTGAATGGGCGATTATAAGCGCAAAATCTTTTGCGAGAGTAGGTTCTCCTCCAAGCAGTCCGACGGGAGGCTTTTGTTTTTTATATATTTTATTAATTCTGTCGAGATAGTCTTTAAAATCCGCAAAAGACATTTCGTTCCTTTGTGTTTTTAATTGTCCGGGAACGAAACAAAATTTACATTTTGACAGACATTGAGTTGTTATGAGTAAATTCATATTTTTATGTTTTTTAATACAAATAATTCTTTATTAGTTAATTGTATATTTTTTTGTTCTATTTCTAAACTTTTTTGCATTTTATGAAAATATTTTACAAAATCTTCAAGTTTCATATCTGCCGGCAGAAACATATAATTATCGGGATTATGCTTTTTATATTTTTCTATAAAATCATTATACAGATAAAATTGAGCAGTATTAAAAACATCCTGTTGAAGATTTAAAGCGCGTCTGTCGATTTCTATCAGCTGCCTTTTATATTCGCGTATTATTTTTAGTCCGGGGTACGGAGTAAGAATCCATAACTGTATTTTTGCTCCCAGATGTTTAAGGCGTTTTGCAAAAGAAGAAGTTTTAGAAATATCTTTTTTAGTTTCAAAAGGGATTCCAGTCATAAAAGAGCAGATAACCTCAAACCCTGCGGAAATTTCTTTTTTAACCGTTTCATAAATAAAATTATTCGTATTAAATCTGATTTTTTTATCCATTGTTTTTCTTATGTAAGCGCTTCCCGATTCGATTCCGTGATAAATTCTGCGGCAGCCGGAATTTCTGAGAGCCTGAAGAATTTCACCGTCAACGCTGTCTATTCTTGCAAGGCATCCCCAATTCATTTTCAAAGGTTTTATTTTTTTGCATAACGTTACAAGCCATTCTTTATCCAGGGTGAGGCAATCGTCACCGAAAACAAAATTTCTAATTTTATATTCGTCCTTAAGAATTTTAAGCTGTTTGTAAATATTGTCGGCATCTTTTCTTCTTTGGTAATGCCATAAAGCGTTTCCCGAACAGAATTTGCATTTATATGCACAGCCCCTGCTGCCTGTAAGCCAGACCAATTTATTGTTTTTAAGATTATCCGCTATAAGTTCAAAAGCCGGGACCGGGAGCTCTGTGATATTCAGTAATTCACGCGGCAGATTTCTGCATATTTTCCCGGATTTGTTTTTATAAGAAATTCCTTTTATATTTGTTACGGTTGAATTGTTTTTTATTGCCTGCATAAGTTCAAGTAAAGTTTTTTCGCCTTCGCCTATTATAACATAATCCGCTTTTGACCGCCGTAATAACAAAGACGGATTAAGCCCTGCGGATACCCCCCCTATGATCAACGGAAGTTCTTTGTTTTTGTTTTTTATTGCTTTTGACAGTTCGCATACAAACGGGAACTGTACGGCGTTGCCTGTT
>Ga0265294_10002155_pt1 | contig 26022 bp, 18 predicted proteins | sample MunlanPumphouse3_FD_192504 | JGI IMG/M metagenome (GOLD analysis project Ga0265294, IMG submission 192504) | Groundwater microbial communities from a municipal landfill in Southern Ontario, Canada - Pumphouse #3 | ecosystem: Environmental > Aquatic > Deep subsurface > Groundwater | place... | reverse complement strand
TTGGCTCAGTCACGATTCTGCCAGAAAATGATCCATTCTATCGCGAGATTCCCTGGCAAAGAAACCATTCCTATGTCTTGCATCGTTTGATGGTATTACCGGAGCGAATGCGGCAAGGAATCGGAAGGCAACTGTTTCTTCATGCAATTCAAATCGCCAAGCAAGCAGCTCAAGCGTCTTTAAAGGTGGATACTCATCCCGATAATTATCGGATGCAGGCATTGATTAACCGTTTGGGATTCACAAAACAAGGCTATATCAAAGGCATGCATCGGATCGGATATGAATTGATCCTTGATGACGTTGCCGACAAGGAGGTGGACTTGAATGTTCATCGATGAAGTCACATTACAAGTCCAATCCGGAAAAGGCGGCGATGGAATCATCGCTTTTCGGCGAGAAAAACACGTCCCCCTTGGTGGACCGTCCGGCGGTGATGGCGGCAAAGGCGGATCCGTTCTCTTTGAGGCGGATGAAGGGTTGTCCACCTTATTTGATCTACGGTATCAAAAATTCATTCGTGCCCAAGCGGGTGAAAATGGCAAAAACAAAAACATGCGCGGAAAAGACGCTGAAGATGTGATCATCAAAGTACCAGTAGGTACCTTGATATATCTAGAAGAAACCAATCAGGTCTTGGCGGATTTGACAAGTCATCGCCAACAAGCGTTGATTGCCAAGGGTGGTCGAGGTGGCCGAGGAAATGCGTCTTTTGCAACATCTCGAAACAAGGCTCCACGAATTCAAGAAAATGGCGATCCTAGCGAGACATTGTCTCTCAGAATCGAGCTGAAACTGCTTGCCGATGTCGGAATCATCGGCTTTCCAAGTGTGGGAAAATCAACATTGATCAGTGCTATCTCCGGTTCAAAGCCAAAAATTGCCGATTATCCTTTCACAACGCTCATCCCAAATCTTGGTGTCGTAGAAATGCCACCAATTCCGCCTTTTGTTGTGGCGGATATGCCCGGAATTATCGAAGGAGCGGCGAAAGGTAGTGGACTAGGAATTCAATTTTTGAAACATATTGAAAGAACTCGGGTCTTGTTACATATGATTGACTTCTCAGATACTTCCGGTCGCGATCCTTACAAGGACTATTTGATAATCCAAAACGAACTCGCTTCATACCATTTCAATTTGTCACAGCGACCTCAGATAATCGTTGCCAATAAGATGGATCTCCCTGGTTTCTCCTCTCGACTCGATGCTTTCAAACATTCTCTGAAAGACGCAATTCCCGTTGTGGCCATCAGTGCCCAGGAAAGGCTTCATTTGAAAGAGCTAGTCGCTCTCACTTATCAGACGCTACAAAACGCACCTTACTTCTCATTGACCGAGGAACCGGTTATTCAAGACTCTGTTCTTTATAAATATGAGAAAAAAGAGCCCGAGATCCGAGTTGAAATAATCAGTGATCATCTATTCGAGGTATCCGGAAAAGAAGTAGAACGGCTCTATTATCGAACCGGGTTTCAATCAGAGGAAGCACTTCAGCGTTTTTTCCGTCAATTAAGGCTGCTTGGAGTTGATGATAAATTGCGGTCATTAGGCGCAAAACATGGTGATACCATTCATATATTCGATTCGGAATTTGAGTTTTTTGACAAATAAAGCGGTAAGGACAAAAAATATTTCAAAATTCAATATGATATTTATGTGATATATTTATTGATATATTATATATTCAATATGTTTTTATTAAATGATTTATTTGTTAATATTGTGCAATATATTAATAAAAATATGAAATACGAATTGTTTGAGAAGCGCGGAGGTTGGCTATGTACAGTTACATGAAAGGAATCATCACCGACATAAAACCTGATTATATCACTCTTGAAGTAGGCGGTATAGGTTACAAAATATTAACTCCAAATCCCTATGCGTTCGTGATTGATGCTGAAACAACCCTTTTTCTTTACCAAAAAGTGGCAGAAGATGATATTTCGCTTTTTGGATTCAATAGCCCCGAAGAAAGGGATTTGTTCTTAAAATTGATCAGCGTCAACGGCATTGGCCCCAAAAGCGCAAAAGCAATTCTAGCTGCTGGAGACGTTGCTTCGATCACAGGCGCAATCGAATCCGGAAATGCTCGATATTTACAAAAGTTCCCGGGGATAGGCCCCAAAGCCAGCCAACAGATTATCTTGGATTTAAAAGGAAAGATCGATTTTGATATCGCTCCCTCCTTCATAAACTCCTTAGAGGAAGTAGATGAGGCATTACAAGCTCTCGGATACAATCATAAAGAGATTCGTAAAGTATTAGACAAGCTCGATCAATCAAAAACAACAAGTGAACTGATCAAAGATGCTTTGAAATTAATGTTAAAATGAAAATGCGCCGAAACAGGCGCATTTTTTTTGTTTAACATCGCTACTATATTTGGAAAATTCGAATCAAATCATCCCGCTTATATGCTTTTGCAAGAGAAAGCATCAACAATAGACGGGCTTTTTGCCCGTTGAGATTCGGAGCAATGATACAGCCAAGACTCGTCAGATGCTTTCCACCGCCTTCATAACCATATGTATCAAAAACGCGACCAGAGGGACAGCGGGAGGTAATGACCACGGGAATAGCCGCTGCTAATGCCCGTTGAATACCAGGAAGCATTTGCGGAGGAACATTTCCCCTTCCCAAAGCTTCCAATACAATTCCTTTGGCATTTAACCCTGACAAAAAATAATCTATTAACTTACTATCCGTTCCCGAGCACACTTTCAACAAAAAGACATTTTCCTCAATTCGATCCGTCGTGATCACCGGCCGTTTGAAATTGACAGAACGATAATAGATCACTTGTCGATTATCTACGATTCCCAAAGGACCAAAATCCAGAGACTTGAACGTATCGAGTGATAAGGTGTTTGTTTTGGTCACTTCACTAGCCGCATTAATTTGATCGTTTAAAACAACCAGTACACCTTTACCGATCGACTCAGAATCCATGCAGACAAGAATTGATGAGACAAGATTGTTGATACCATCATAACCAAGCTCAGAACTGGACTTCATGGAGCCAGTCACAACAACTGGTTTTTGTTGTCCTAAAACGGTATCGAGAAAAAATGCAGTCTCTTCCAAAGTATCCGTTCCATGGACAACCACGACACCGGTCGTATCAATCTCATCCAGTAATCGGGAAACAAGTTGAGATAATTCGAGCATGATGGGTGGGGTTATGGAAGGAGATGGGAGTTTCGAAAACTCAATCATCTCAAGTTCATATTCATGAAAAGAAAGTAATAGAGAAGACATAACTTCCGATGCAGATAACGCCGGAACAACAGAATGATTGGAATTATCCATCTTCATCGAGATCGTACCGCCAGTAAAAACAAGGTATATTTTTCCCATACAATCAGCGCATCCTTTCTAAATCCAATCGTATTATACCATAATCACTAAATATCATGCAGAACAGAAAATGAAATTTCAGTGATTTGTAATGAAGATTTAAGATGGGTTTTTTGAAAAGGCGTTTTTTGACCCATTTTTAGCGAGAACAAGAATCATAACCTTTTTCACATTATTCACATTGTTTCGATCGATCGCCAAAGTTAGTTATTATACGTAAGTTAACATAATATATATTATAGGAAGTTGTTTGTGTTTCTCTCTAAAGAAAAATTTCTCCACATAAAGGATTCAAATGGAATCAATAACTCGATTAGTGCGACTATTTCACCCACTTCTTCGTTAATAAACATATTCATTTAAATGCGGTGGCTATGATTAATTCTTCCTTAAACGCGTTTTATATCGCTCTCCGATTTTGACGCAAAAAACACGCGAATTTTGCGTTTTTTTTATTGAGGTCGATATGTTGAACTCGATTGTCTCTAAAAATGGCACATTTCAAAAATCAATAAAAATAAAAAACATTGCCATGACGGACAATGTTTTATATTTGTAACGCTTCTTCTACTTCGATTCCAATTTCCCTCGCAAATTTGTATGCGCTCTGAACCGCTTCATCATAGAGGTAGTTGGGTTGGTGCGCATCCGATGATATGATTACACGAGCTTTTTCAGTTTTGACTATTTGCCAAAATTCCAATCTTGGATATAAAAATCGCAACCCGTCATCAGTGACGCGAGATCCTTTACGAATTCCATTGACATTGATTTCCAACGGTGTGTTTGTCTCTCTTGCATTTCGAATCAATCTTCTGCTTTCTTCCATAATGATGGAATCCATCCGTGTCACATTGTATAAGAATAAATCTGGATGGCAAACAAATTTGAAGTATCCCGAATGCATCGCTTCAATCACCATATCTACATAAGTAGTAATCTGTTCTTTAGTAAATAGCTTGTACGAACTTCTTAATCCGTTAGGAGAATCAGCTTCGATAATGTAATGTTGCCCCAAGGCGAGATAGTCGAGTTCTTTCAACAAATCAACGTATTTCTGCTTGTGATCCGGAAAATACTCGATTTCCAATGCTTTATATACTATTATTTGGTTTTTATACTTTTTTATACAAGCATCGCATTTTTCAAGATACAGTGAAAGGTCTTCAGGGTACATCCGGATGCTTCGATCTTGAAGTTCGAAGAATGGGGCATGATCCGACATCCCTAAGCTGTCAAACCCCAAGCGTATCGCTTCTAGGACATAATCTTCAACATCACCGATGGCGTGGCGGCAAAGATACATATGGGTGTGATAGTTATTTTTCATCAGTTGAGTCGAAAATGACATCCAATGCTCTCCTTTCGCTTGTAAGCTTGATTCGTAATATACTGTGCCGTTGCAATCATATTCAATGCTTCATAATAATAACGTGTTAAATTCGGTGCTTTTTCCAAGTGCTCCGCCATCGTATCTAGCATGGTCTTTGTCATCTTAAGTCCTAGTTCATTACGAACAATGCTGACATGTTCATCCATATGATCACCAATTTTCTTGCGAAGTGGTTTGTAGTTATAGTGATAATTGGGTAATTCAGGAAACACCAGTTCTTCTAATAGAGAGAAATTCATCAGATCTTTGTTGATTTTCTTTGAAGCCGCCGCTCCAAAAACAATGCATTCTAAAAGCGAATTCGATGCCAGTCGATTGGCACCGTGAACGCCGGTACAGGCCACTTCGCCAATGGCGTACAGATTTTTGATTGTTGTTTCCCCAAACAAATCGGTTTTAACACCACCGCAGATAAAGTGTTCACAAGGAGAAACCGGGATTAAATCGACTCCCAGCACAATACCATTTTGCAAGCAGTGTTGATAAATGGTGGGAAAACGATGCTTCAGGTAGATTGGATCCAAATGCCTGGTATCTAGATAGACATGATCGGTCCAAGTGTCATACATTTCCCGATAAATTGCCTGTGAAACAACATCCCGTGGTGCTAAATCTTTGAGCTCGGGGTGATATTTCACCATAAACGGTTGCTTTTCAATATTTAATAATATGGCTCCTTCGCCTCGAACCGCTTCCGATATGAGGAATCGTTTTCTACTGGGAGATCCTTCTAGGTAAAATGCGGTTGGATGAAATTGCACAAATTCCATATCAATGATGTCCGCACCGATTCGATGAGCCATCCCAATGCCATCACCAGTGGCAGATAAATCATTCGTGGTCGAGCCATAAACAGAACCGATCCCACCGGTCGCAAGAATCGTTGCTTTCGCATATATTGGATAATAAAGGGCGTCTTTTTCCAAAACTGTAGCACCCAGACACTGTCCCGCTTCTCCTTTGATCAAATCAAGTGCCATCGTTTGTTCCAATAGCTCGATATTCGGGTGGTAAGACAATAGAGTCGAAAGATCATGTGTTGTGTAATATCCAGTGGCATCACCGCCGCTATGAAGGATTCGCCGCTTGGAATGACCCCCTTCTCGCGTTAAAAGATAATGATTCTCTGCATCTTTGTCGAAGCGGATCCCAAAGTCTACCAAAGATTCAATCGCTTCCGCTGCCTGACTGACTAAAAATTTCACTGCTTGTTTGTTATTATGGTAAGACCCCGCTTTTAAGGTGTCTTCATAATGACTTTCCAAGGAGATGGGATCATCAGTCAATTCGGCGGCGATCCCGCCTTGAGCAAGCATGGAATTCGAGTGAGCGAGCATCTCTTTGGCAATCAAACAAACGCGATATTTTGAATCGATTGATAAAGCGGCATATATTCCCGCCAAGCCGGTGCCTATGACCAATACATCCACTTTACGCATCTTCTTGACTCCATTCCAACATCAAATCCAATGAACGCCTTGCTTGAATCCTAACGGATTCTTCTACGATGATTTCGTGAGTTTCTGTTTCTAGAGACCGCAAAACATCGGGTAAAGTTGTTTTTTTCATGTTTCGGCACAGTAACCCTTTATTCAATAAATAGAATTTTTTCTCGGGGTTTTTCTGTCTGAGGGGATACAGTATGCCTTCTTCGGTGCCGATGATGAATTCTTGATCAGCTGATTCTGTCGCTGTTCGTATAATTCCGGAAGTGCTACCAACATAGTCAGCGAGTCGTAATACTTCCAACGGCGCTTCTGGATGAATCAACACCTTGGCATTGGGATGGAGGTGTCGCATTTCTTGTACTTGTTCTGGTTTTAAATTGTTATGGATACAACAATACCCCGGCCAGGTCTCTAAATCAAGCTGATATTTCTCTTTGAGATACAATCCCAGATTTTTATCGGGAACATAACAGATTTTTTGATGTTGGAAACGACGGATGATTTTTTCTGCATTGGAACTTGTTACACAGACATCAGACAGTGCCTTTACAGACGCATAAGAATTCACATAGCAGATCACAACTCGATCGGGATGTTGTTGTTTGTACTCTCTGAGTTTCTTTTCATTGATCATCATGGCCATCGGACAACCGGCATCAGCAACCGGCAACAATACCTTCTTGTCCGGAGAGAGAATTTTTGCGGTCTCCGCCATAAAATTCACTCCACAAAACACGATGATTTTTGCGTTCGTCTTCGCGGCGATCCGCGAGAGATCTAACGAATCGCCAATGTAATCCGCAACATCTTGAACCTCGGGCCTTTGATAATAATGGGCCAAAATAACCGCTTGTTTCTCCTGCTTCAATTGTTTGATTTTTTCGATCAACATTGGCTTTCACCCGTTTCCTGTGTCTAGTTTAATTATATGCTTTTTCTCTGTTTTTGCAAAGAATGTGGTATAATTTTTGGTGATGGAGCGAGGAAGTGATACATATGTACGAACCATTGGCTAACCGTATGCGTCCAAAATCATTCGAAGAAGTCATCGGACAAGATCGGATCGTTCAAATAATAAAGAACATGTTAAAGAAGGAGAAGCTTGTTTCCCTCATTCTTTATGGGCCGACTGGTGTCGGGAAAACGACTATCGCCCTGTTAATTGCCGAACATTTCCCACTCAATCATTTTAAGTTTAATGCCTCGACCGATTCAAAGGCTACTTTGAAACAAATCATCGAGAGCGTTAAATTATATGGCGATGTCTTATTGATCATCGATGAGATTCATCGAATGAATCGCGATATTCAAGATTATTTATTACCATATGTTGAAACTGGCAAGGTCATCATGGTTGGTTTGACCACTGAGAATCCTTATATCGCCTGTAATCCGGCGATTCGGAGCCGAGCATCCATTTTTAGGTTGGATCGACCAAATGAAGCGGAGATCAAAGCCTTTCTTCAACGAATCGATATTCAGGAGTACGGATTTACTGACCCCTTGCCCGACAATGTATATGACTATCTATCCATTGCCGCGAATGGTGAAGTTCGCAGTGCCATCAACATGCTGGAGATGCTTTTGTTACAGCTGGATCCGATTCAAGTAAACAACATTGAGATCGTGAAAACAGTGATTGGAAAACCGGCCATATCCACCGATGATCGTGGCGATAATTATTATGACATATTGAGTGCATTTCATAAATCAGTGCGCGGAAGTGATGCCGATGCTGCCTTGCATTATTTGGCGCGTCTAATTGTCGCAGGCGATTTGGAATCATTATTGAGACGAATCAGTGCGATTGTCTATGAAGATATCGGATTGGCCAATCCCAGCATGGGTCCCAAGGTAGCCGCAGCCTGTGACATCTGTCGCCACATCGGCTTTCCCGAAGCCATCAACGCCTTGGGCGCAATAACGATTGAACTATGTCTTTCACCCAAATCCAACAGTGCTCATCTGGCAATTAACAAAGCCATCAGTGATGTCGAATCCGGCAAAACCTACAAAGTACCCAGTCATCTCATCAATAATCCAACTTATGATGAAAAGAAACCATATCTGTATCCGCATGACTATCCTGGCCATCGGGTCATTCAGGATTATTTGCCTAAAGAATTGAGCAATGTTCGTTATTACGAACCCCAGGATCATACTCGCATTGAAATGATATTTAAGGAACAATACGACGAGATACTTCAATCGATCCGCAAAAAAAGGTAAAGAAGACGCTCATTTTGATGAACGTCTTCTTCTTTTAAATTTCTCGGCAAACCCGATTGTTATTTATATCAATGATCACTGGAATGATCACTGGTTTGCGTTTGGTTTGCTGGTAGAGATATTTTTGGACTTCATAGCGGATGTTTTCCTTATAAATGCGCCAATCAAAGACATCAAGAGCCAGTTGTGATTCGGTCACATTTCGATAGATCTCTTTGATTTGATTGACCACATCTTCATTCTCACGCATATACATGAATCCGCGGCTGACAACTTCCGGTGTGTTTAGCATCCGTTTCTGGTTGCTATCAATATTGGCGACAATCATAACAAACCCATCATCACCAAGCAATTCACGCTCTTTCAATACCGCATCATTGATGTCGCTTTCAAAATTACCATCGATCATCACCGATCCGTTCATCACCGTATCGTGTCGAGGTTCTAAAATGCCGTCTGTAAAAGTGATAACTTCACCATTATCGATCAACACAATGTTATCTTCGGGATAACCGTATTCTTTGGCTAACTGCTTTTGTGCCAATTGATAACGAAATTCCCCTGTGATTGGAACAATGTATTTTGGCCTCAGTAAACTATAGAGCAATTTAATGTCTTCGGTGGATGCGTGGAAAAATGACAAATGCTTTTTATCTACTCGGATTAGATTCAACCCGATTTTCAAGAGAGCATCATAGGTCTTGGCAGCGATTTTTTCGGTTCCAATGATGGGCGGGCAAAGCATCAGCACCGTATCATCAGCTTTGAGATGCAACAAGCGATCAATCGCTTTGCCCATCCGTTGCAACATGAAAAACGGTTCGTGTCGTTCACCGGTCACCAAAAAGACAACATCGTCAAAATCATTGTCATTGGTCTCATCGATAAATTTCAGATTGACCAGACGACCTTTCGGAATCTGAATATATCCTAGAGTTTCGCCGATATCGACCAATCGCTGTGCCTTACGTCCAATGATGGACAGCTTTTTATCGGCAAGTACCGCTTCGTTGATTACTTTTTGGATATTGGAGAGTTCGGTAGAATACATCGCGACAATGACTCTTTTTTTGGCTTTTTGGAACGTTTCCCGGAGGGTATGAGTTAATTGATAATCGGTGGTTGAGTGGCCAATGGAGAGCGCACCAGACGACTCCGACAAAAGTGCTAATACCCCCATATTTTGATATTTCGTCAATTTGACAAAATCTGTTTGGTAAAAAGAACCCATGTTCTGGTCAAAGGTAAAGTCAGTGGCATACACAATGACTCCATCTTCGGTGATGATCGCAAATCCCGATGATTCGGGAATAGAATGGGTGGTCGAAAAAAACTCAACTTGGAAATCGCTAAACTGTAACGGTTGCGACCGGTCGATGACTCGAAGGTCGTATTGGTCGGGATTATATTTTCCATCCTTCAACATATCCTTGATCACAGCAATGGTATATTTTGTTCCAAATACCGGGGCAGGAATCGTCTTTATAAGCATCGGAATTGCGCCGACATGCTTGTCATGAGCGTGGGATAACAGAATACCGATCACATCTTGCTTTCTCGCTTCCAAATATCCGATATCTGGGACAATCGCATCCACTCCCAAAAGATCACCGGAAGGATGTTTCAAACCCGCATCCAACACGAGGATTTTTTCGTTGATTTCCAAACAATAAAGATTCTTGCCGTTCTCTCCGAGACCGCCAAGCGCAAAAAATTTTATTTGACTCATACGAGACCTCTTTCTAAACTGGTCATATTGATTATATTATACCCGAAACCAATCGTTTTGAACACTAAAAAGATTGAAATCTAGGCAAGCCATCTTTTTTTGGACCACATCATCTTTTTTTCCCTGGGAAGCTGGCCAAATGTGATACAATTATATCAGGTGAGGACATGGTCAAATATCCCATAAAGAAAACCCAAACAAATCAGACTCGGACTTCTGTCGCCAATCGTGGTATGGACTTGGAAGAAGCAATCAATCAAACCAATCAGTTTTATATTGATAACGATGTTGCTTATATTTACAAAAAGCCCATTCCCATTCAAGTTGTCAAAGTCGATTATGAACGCCGAAGCGCCGCCAAAATCAGTGAAGCTTATTATAAAGTGCCTTCCACAACCGATTATAACGGCTTATATAAGGGACGATACATCGATTTTGAGGCCAAGGAAACTCGAACAAAAACCTCTTTTCCGCTAAAAAACATCCATCCGCATCAAGTAATTCATCTTCATAACGTCATCCGCCATGGTGGTATCGGCTTCGTTATTGTCCATTTTACGTTGCTCGGACGTTCTTTTTTGCTTGATGCCTCTTATCTGGTCGATTTTTATGAACGCGGAAAAACTGGGAGAAAATCGATTGAGTTATCTGAATTTGAAACTTACGGACATGAATTGAAAGAAGCGTATGTCAAACGCTTGGATTATTTGTCGATCGTTGATCAAGTGTATTTCAAGTAGAGAGAGTCTTGTTGACTCTTTTTTTTCTTGTTTCTTAGTGGACACCATTTTTTTGAAAAAATATCATTTTAAATGTGTGACACTCTCATGACAGCGACAGAACAACGTGTTATAATGCTTAAATGAAATATGACAACACTCGATTTCCCGCGAGGTATTCTTATGAACAAAGACCCGCTCCAGTTGGATCTGTCACAATCGGCTTTTTCGGTAGCCATTATCCCGGATACGCATATTCATGATCGCCTGACCCAATCGCTTCATGAATCTCAAATAAGATGGATTGTTCAAAACCAGAAACACTATGCCATCAAACAAGTAATTCATCTGGGAGATATCGTTCACGATCCCCAGGATCGGTCTCAATGGATCATGGCACAAGAAGCCGCATCCTTGTTGCAACACCAGGGGCTCACGATTGCCTATACGGCCGGTAATCACAATTTGAGTGATTGGCATGAAGGGGTTCCTTTTCATGCGTTTAAAGATGATTCTCGCAGGGATAATGAACCATATCTTTTCTTTGTCCAAGAAATCGCTCGACTAAATAATGAGTCACTAACCTATTTTTCAGAAAACGGCTGGAATTCTTATCACTTTGTGACTTATCATGAACAATCAATTCTCATACTGATGTTGGATTACGCTGCTGGAAACGCCACTTTTGCCTGGGCAAAAAAGGTGCTTCAAGCCAATCGTTGCCTGCCCACCATCATCGCGACACATGTGCTTATTGCACATGAGGAACCTTCAACCCCTTCTTATTTTGAATATCCTGAAGCCAGGCGGATCTGGGATGAGCTGATAGAGCCCTTTGATCAAGTCTTCCTCGCGATCGGCGGTCATTATTTTGGCCAAGGACGTCTAATTCAAAAAAATAAAACTGGTAAAGATGTCTTGTGTTTGGTCACCAATTATCAACATTGGAATCGATATGGCGAGGGAATGATGAATCTAATGGTGATAGACAACATCAAACACAAGCTTCAGTGGCGATCATTTTCGCCGTTTCTATTAAATCAAGAATCGCCAGAGAATTCCGCCAATGCCCCGATTTTGAAAAATCCACTCAATCATTTCGATTATCCTTTGTTTCTGAAATAACTTTTCACGTTACCAGAGTTGCTAGAAGAAAAGGGCGGTCTGATCCCCTCGGGATTAGACCGCCTTTTGCATTGCATTAGCTGATTGTCTCAGTGAAGAAAGATTATTCTGGATTACTTGAAGAAAACATTCCGCTTGAATCATTATTTCTTTTTTGGACTTGATTTTCTGATCGACCAATTCAAAATCAAAGGCTTGTAGAAGCTTTTTTTGATCTTCTTCACTAATTCCCGGAAGTGGATCCCCGGATAGAGCATTCATGAAGGAATACTTTTCCTGGAGAGTTCCTTTCTTGGATTCGCGGATGAACTCATAAAAACAACTCAAGTTCTCCTGTTGTGGATAATAATGAAAGGTAAAACGAAGGGCGCTCTTCTCTTTGTTTTGCGGAAGAGTCAGCTCCAAGATTTCCGCCACTTTTGTTTTTCGATGCCTTATCTTAATCGGAGTTTCTTTTTTAAGCCAAACAAGTCCTTTTTTGACTGCCTTCAAGGCCTCATTCATTCGCGTTCTCCAATTGGGCGGACTTGACCATCAATCGGACCATTTTATTCGCAAAATCCACCGGGTCCTTCAAAGGCAAACCTTCGATCAATAACGCTTGATTATAGAGAATCCACGCATAATCCGCAAGATTATCGGATTGCTCGGTATGAATTTTGTGAATGGCTTTGAATAAATCGTGTTTTGGATTGATTTCTAAAATCTTTTCCGCTTTGACTTCTTTTTCCCCCGGAAGTTGGCGAATCACCTTTTCCATTTCGAAGGACAATCCTTCGCCACTGACTAAGCAGACCGGTGAATCCGTCAGTCTTGTGGAAAGTTTCACGTCTTTGACTTCCGAAGCCAAAATCTCTTTCAATGCTTCAAGCAATGTTTTATTTTGGGTTTCCAGTTCTTCAACCGTCTTCTTCTCGTTCTCGTCGATAATGTTCAGATCACCTTGATTGATCGATTTAAAGGTGTGTTTCTCATATTCTTGCAACATCTGGATCATGAATTCATCGACATCGTCCGTTAAGACCAATACATCATATCCTTTTTGCTTGATCAAATCCATTTGTGGAGTCACCTTGATGGCATCTTTGGATGCCGCAGATCCGTAATAAATGGCTTCTTGATCTTTCGGCATGGCATCCACATATTCTTTCAAGGTGATCAAGTCATCTTTGTTGGTTGTCTCGAATAACAAGAGGTCTTTGAGCAAGTCTTTTTTCTCTCCGAAGTTATCATAAACCCCATATTTGAGGTTTACTCCAAATTCCTTCCAGAATTTAATATATTTCTCGCGATCGTTTTTCAGGGTTTTTTCCAGTTCATTCAATATCTTCTTTTCCAAATTTTGACTGATTTTTGTGAGTTGGCGATTGTGTTGAAGAATCTCCCGCGAGATGTTTAACGACAAATCAGGCGATACGACGAGACCACGAATAAAGCGAAGATAATCAGGAACCAACTCTTTGCATTTGTCCATGACAAAGACGCCCTTGGCATAGAGTTGGAGCCCTTTTTCAAATTTTTCCGAATATAAGTTATACGGAGCTTTTCCCGGTATAAACACGAGTGATTTATAGGTAAGCGCGCCTTCCACATCGGTCCAGATGTGAAAAAGAAAATCAGAATAATCAAAATACTGCGATTTATAGAAATCTTGCAACTCTTGATCCGTCACTTCGCTTTTATTTTTGTTCCAGATAGGCAACATCGAGTTCAACGTTTCGTTCTTCAGAACGGTTTCCGTTTTTCCCTCAATATCCTTACCCTCGTCGTCTTTTTTCGGTTGATGTGTCTCTACTTCCATGGTGATCGGATAACGGACGTAATCCGAATATTTTTTGACCAAAGAACGGATTTTATAGGTCTCGAGGAAATCATCATATTGGTCCCCATCCTCATTCTTTCTGAATGTCAAGGTGATCTCGGTTCCTCGATCTTTTTTATCGACCTCTTCAATCGTATAGTCTGATTCACCATCGCTCACCCATTTATACGCCTGTTCAGAAAAGGGTGATTTCGTGATTACTTGCACTTTTTTAGACACCATGAACGCCGAATAAAAGCCCACTCCAAATTGGCCAATGAGATCAATGTCTTTCATTTCTTTTCCTTTGACGTTCTTGAGAAATTCCAAGGTGCCACTTTTGGCAATCGTTCCGAGATTATCGAGTAGTTCTTGACGTGTCATGCCGATACCATTATCGGTAATCGTCAATTGCCGTCTTTTTTTGTCTACTTCCAAATGAATTTCGTAATCATTGGTTTTTTCCAACGATTCATCGGAAAGGCTCAACAAGTGATAGCGGTCGATGGCGTCAGAAGCGTTGGAAATCAATTCGCGAAGGAATATTTCCTTATTGGTGTAGATCGAGTTGATCATGAGTTCCAGTAACCGTTTCGATTCGGTTTTAAATTCCATTGTTTCTTTCATGTTCTACCTCCAAATGTCGTTTCTGTCCCTATTATACCATAACATTTAGCACTGTCAAGACATGAGTGCTAATAGGTTGTAAGAACTAGTGAAGATTTTTTTGAAACAACTTCCGCTGCCATAATATTGATCCGACAATCAGACAGAAGGCCATCGATGCGGCCATATAGGGAAGATTATAAAGGATAAAAGAGTAAACCCAAGGGTCTTTTCCTTCCATCAATGCATATTCACTGAAAAAAATGATACCAGAGAATCCATGGGCAAGATAACGAAGGAATGAGCCGAGTACGATGCCGGCAAGAAATCGTCCCAACCGATTGGTTTGATCTTTGAACACGCCCGACAATCCGACCACTCCATAGGCAATCGGATAATCGAGCAGGTATTGAATCGGATGAATGATGTATGGATTGTTGAGAGTGCTTAAAAATCCTAAGGCCAAGCCCGATAGCACTCCGACTTTCCAATCAAAGCGCAATCCAATCACAAAAATTGGCAACATGGCGAGCGAAATCGACCCACCGTACAAAAATGGTGAAGGAATGATCGATGCAATCAAATCAAGCACAAATGCAATCGCAATCAATAAAGCAATTTCGGTCAATTTACGGATTTCAAATCGATTGGTCATTTTTTCTCACTCTCTTTTCTCTCTTATAAAAAATATAAACAAAAGTCAGTCCAACGAAGAGGGACTGACTTGAAAAGATCAGTACATAATGAACCTACGCTGGCATTACCCAGATCAGGTCAGGTCGATGGCGGGATAGCCATCCTCTCAGCCCGGTTCCCCGAGCCCCCCTCTTGTATATAATATAATTGTATTATATCACTAATATATCGTGAAGACAAGAATACTTACGCACCAATCACTTCGAAGATGATTGGCTGAATCCGAGGAGTATCTTCGGTGATCACAAAAGCCTCCTCCAAACTGGCAATGATATCAGCGGATACCGGCCTATTCGCATAAATCGTAGCAAGTGTTTCACCGCATGTAACTCGATCCCCAATTTTACGATTTAAAACGATACCTACCATCGGATCGATGATATCTTCTTTCGTTTCTCTTCCACCGCCGAGTTTCATAGATACCAAGCCAATATTATAAGCCTTGATTTTTTGGACAATACCGCTTTTTTTAGCCAAGAAGGGAATTTGTTCATTGGCTTGGACAAACGTTGCTAAATCAGCAATTTGACCGCCTTGAGCTTGAATAAATTCAGTGAATTTCCCCAAGGCCTTTCCATTATGCAAGTTTTCTCTGGCCATCCTTTTCCCATCGGAGAGCGTTTTTACGATTCCCGCATGCTTTAACATCATTGCGGCAATCTCCACACAAAGCGTCGTGAGATCCTCCGGACCATTTCCGGATAATGTCTCAATAGCCTCCTTGACTTCTAACCGATTGCCAATTGCTCGCCCGAGCGGTTGTTCCATACCGGTGAGAAAAGCCGTGACTTTCTTGTTAAACCCGTTGCCGATGGAGACCATCACTTCGGAAAGGCGTCTGGCGTCGTCGATGGTTTTCATAAATGCACCATCGCCGATTTTAATATCTAGGCAGATGACATCAGCGCCCGCCGCTAATTTTTTGGACATGATGGAAGATGCAATCAATGGAATTGAGGGAACCGATCCGGTCACATCCCGAAGCGCATACAGCATTTTATCAGCAGGCACAATTTCGCCAGTTTGGCCTGCAACCGCAATATTGATGCGGTTGACTTGATCCACAAACTCTTTTTCTGTCAAATCGATCCGACAGCCATCGATGGATTCCAATTTATCCAGTGTTCCGCCGGTATGACCCAGTCCTCTGCCCGAGAGTTTTGCGACTTTGACCCCAAGCGAGGCCGCTAAAGGGCCTAAAATCAGCGTGGTTTTGTCGCCAACGCCACCGGTGGAATGTTTGTCTACTTTGACCCCTGGAATGTGCGACAAATCCATAACATCGCCGCTATATAGCATGGCCTCGGTCAAATAGGTGACTTCTTCGGTTTCCATACCTTGAAAATAGATTGCCATCAGCAACGCACTCATCTGATAATCTGGAATCTCGCCTTTGACATAACCATTAATCGCATATTGGACTTCCGCTTTGGTGAGTCTCAGTCCATCGCGCTTTTTTTCAATGATATCAATCATTCGCATTCATGATCACCCCGTATGAAAAATTATACCATATTTTCCATTATTAGTGTATAATTGTCTTTGGTGATACTATGAATGAGTTAATAATGGTGCGCCACGGTGAAACCGATGCAAACCATCAATATTTGGTTCAAGGCCGGACCGATAATCCATTGAATGCCGTTGGCAAAGAACAAGCGGTTCAAACAGCACGCTTTTTTTTAAGCCGTAAAGAAGGTTTTTCATCGATTTATTCGTCGCCGTTAACACGGGCTTTTGAAACGGCCGAAATCATTCACCGAGAATTGGCAATTGCCAAAGAAATCATTGTTCATCCGGGGCTGATTGAACGAAACTTCGGAGATTATGATGGAGAAAAAATTAACGATGCCTATTATGAAGGTGTCTTCGCGGGAACGCTTCCTCACATGGAAAAAAACGCAGAGTTGGAAAAGCGAGTCGATCGGGCAATTCGGGAAATTTGTGAAGAAAATCCTGGCCAACGGATTTTGATCGTCACCCATTCTCATGTGATCAAATCTGTATTGGTTCGAGCACTTCCAAATTTCACTTATGCATCATTACTAAATAATTGTAGCGTTAACTCCTTAACCTATTCCAACGGGATATTCCAAGTTCAAGCAATCAACATAAGTCCTCTCAAAAAGTGATATAAAAAAACCCGATGGCATTTCAGCTTTCGGGTTTTTTGCTGGTTTCAAAAAGAATTCAGCCTATCCTTTTTATAGTGAATAAATGACAAAAGCAAGAGACAGCCGATTCCCTCGGCGGACAGTGACACGGCGACTAAGGCAATGAGGGACCATTCATAGAGCAAACCGATCGTGACCGATCCCAGAAACCAAGCCAGACCAAAAACCGAATTGAAGATGCCATAGGCGGTCGCTCGTTTCTCCTTGGAGACGATCAGTGCGACTACCGATTTTAAAATTGATTCATGCGCCCCCATTCCCACACCCCAAAAAAGGACACCAGCAATTATGGAAAAGCGTGTTTCAGTCAAAAATATCAGCGGAGCAAACGCTAAAGACAAGCCAATTGCGATTATCAAGGACTTGATGCCAATCTTATCAAACAAGTGCCCAAAAAACAGTGCAGAGATGGCATCAATGCCCATTGCAAACGCATATAGCAAAGGAATCATCACAGCCGGAATCGTTCCGGATTGATCAAGATGAAAAGCAATGACCGGAAAATCAATGAATCCAAACGCGATGAAACTAATAGCGAAAAGATACAAAATGAACGTTTTTGATGATCGAAATCCAGACACAAGCGTCTTGGTCTCAAATTCATCAGGATGTGGATATTTCCGTTTGGCAATTACCAATAAAACCAACGTCATTATCGCAAAAATTCCCAAGAGAGCAAAACTCAATTGATAGTCCGTTATCGTTGGCTGATCGCGGACAGACAAAATAGCAAACACAAATAACGGACCAAGAAATGCCCCTAGCTGATCCAAAGCTTCTTGAATGGCAAAGGCTTTTCCGGCCCCAAGTTGAGGTGTCGTAAACGATACCAAGGCACTTTTCGCCGGTGCCCGAATCGCTTTCCCCACTCTTTCCAAGAGAATCAATACCAATGCCACTTGCCAAATTGATTCATTGGTCAGTGCAATCAAGGGAATTGCCAGCAAGTTGATGGCATATCCCAAAATCATCATGAACCAATATTTCCGGGTTCTATCCGCAATAATTCCCGTTCCGATTCGAAGAGCTTGACCTAGAAATTCTCCCAACCCGGATATCAAAGAAATGAGAAATGCACTCACACCGATCAACCCCAGATAGGAGCCATAAATACTTCTAGCACCTTCATGGGTAAAATCGGATAGCAGACTGATAAAGCCTAAAAAAACGAGAAAAACCAACGCACTTTTCTGTTGTTGTTTTTTCATAAGACTCCTTATGAACGATTGGAAAAAGTTACTCTGTCATTGTCATTATTATATCATGTTTTTTTGTAGAGATTGAACAAAAAAACAACGACTCAACTTGACAGAAATCAATGGTAATAATATGATATATCTGTTCATTTTATTTGATTCTGTTCGCTTGAGCAAATTCATGGAAAGAAGGATACCCAGTGGATTCATTTCCTTTAACAAAATATCTCGTCGATCACTCGAGACAACTGATCAATCAATTGATCCGACATCATTTACGAGATCCAAAAACCGCAATTTTTTTATTAAAACGGGCACACATTCTTCATAAAGCAGGGAAAATTCGTCTTGCCAGCCAAAAAAAAGGAGTGCAAATCCCTGCGTTTTTGATTGCGTCAATTGCGAACCGCTGTAACCTAAATTGTCTTGGCTGTTACGCTCGGGCGACCGGAATCTGTGACGAAGATAAATCGAGACGAATACTCGCGAAAGATGAATGGGAAAATATCTTTCATCAAGCAGGAGCGTTAGGCATCTCCTTCTGCCTTCTTGCCGGAGGTGAACCGTTGCTTCGTCCCGATGTACTTGAAGCTGCTTGCCAAGCCAAAGAATTGGTATATCCGATTTTTACGAATGGCACGTTGTTCACAAAAAAAGCAATCAGTCTCTTGCAAAAAAACCCTCACTTAATTCCCATCATCAGCATGGAAGGGGCTCCTGAATCGACTGATGAGCGTCGAGGAATCGGCATAGGAATAATCATCAATGAAGCAATGAAATCCTTGAAAAAGGCCGGAATCATGATGGGCGTATCGATTACCGTCACCACCAAGAATATGGATCATGTATTGACGGACGATTTTATGGATTATTTGGATAAGTCGGGGGTTCAATTGGTCTTTTTGATCGAATATGTTCCCATGGAACAAGCAGACCATCCTTTGGCTTTCACTCCCGAAAGTCGAGTCCAATTACTAAGTAAGAGTCAACAGCTCAAACACAATCACCCGCGAATCGCATTGCTCTCATTCCCTGGCGATGAAGTTCATTTGGGTGGTTGTTTGGCCGCTGGTCGCGGTTTCTTTCATATCAATCCTTATGGCGATGCCGAAGCCTGTCCGTTTGCTCCATATTCCGATCGGAATCTTCGCAATCACTCTCTCTATGAGGTGTTATCATCTCCCTTTTTTCAAGCACTTCGAGAGGAAGGACTGGTCGGCGGTGAGCACGACGGTGGCTGTTCCTTATTCGAACATGACCAAGAAGTCAAAGCCATCTTAGCGAGCATACAATCTTCTTCAAAATAGATGCTCATCTGGATTGATGACAAGAGTACAGTCTTAGAATCCACTATATATAAGTAAAGCACTATATATAGTACTTTATATAAGATAAGTACTTAAGCAATTTCATCAGTTTCTAATAACATAAAAAGTCGACATCCAAAGAAGTCGACTTTATATTTTTTCTGGTGGAGCTGAAGGGGCTCGAACCCTCGACCCCCACAATGCCATTGTGGTGCTCTCCCAGCTGAGCTACAACCCCACGATTTGTGTTCGTAACTTTCCCGAACACAAAATATTATATCTTATTTTATAAAAGAATGCTACAAAAAAGCTTGTCTCAAGTGAAAATGCTGACTTTCATTTATTAGGCGACCGGTGGAGCACTGGTCCCATTCGCCGGATTGAAGGACCCGGCGTTGTTTCGAAGGTCTTCAGCCAAGAGATCTCGCATGAACAAGTTCGTGTTTTGGACTTCTTCGCCTTCTAGAAACGGAAAATCGTCATCATCAAAAATGAAGTCCACCGCCCCGATTCGGTACTTGGACTCCATTCCGACTGGGACCCCCGACAGCGATAAGATTCCATTAGAATAGGTGACTTGGTCATCGAAGATCAAGTAACCGGCATCCGCTTCAAAAAGGTCAGTCAATTGCCTTCCGGTCAACAGCGATGACTTGATCTGATTGTCAAACGGATAGATTTCAACCAACTCTTCCATGGTGACATCTCCCGATTCCATGGAAACTCGGAAACCGCCGCTATTGAGAATGCCGACATCCACACCGGAATAATCTCGAATGACAGATGCCCCCCAAGGTGCCAACTCGTATTTACTAAAAGAACTCGTGCTGAAGGCGAGTACTTCGCTCATTTTTTCAATGTATTCTGGATCCGATGCATAGACATGCAAGAGCTGATCAATGACACTATTTGTTGCGGAAAGGTCCTGCAATTTGAGCGTTTTGGCGCACCCGCTCAAGACCACCCCGGCAGACCGATCATACATCAACGTGATCTTCGTGAATAGAGAAGACGTATAGTTACTAGCCTGAGCATAAGGAATGGTGATATCGGTCCGCCCATAGGCATCTCCAGGCGTATCGGCCACGGAGGTGTGCGAGTGACCATTGAAAATCGCATCGATCCGATAAGATCCTGAGAAGTCACTGATGATTTTGTTCATATCCGGGTCATAATAATGAAGTGATACGATGACGATATCGCAGAGTTCTTCTTCTCTTAAGGTATAGGCATACTCTTGGATGGTGGCAACCTCATCCAAAAAAGTCAAACCGGTCACCATCGAAGGAGAGATTGAGCCGTATACTTCTGATCCAATCACACCGATCACGCCCACACGGATCCCGTTCAAATCAAAGATCGCGGTTGGTTCTGCCCAGTCCAATAATTCTCCGGTTTCAGTCGAGACGATATTGGCCGCCAGAAATGGAAAAGCGGATTCCCCATTGGTCAAATTGCCATCTTGATAGCGTTGAATGGTCTCAACACCCCAATCAAATTCGTGGTTTCCCAGCACGAAGACATCGAAACCGATCCGGTTCATGGCGTCAATCACGGGCCTTCCGCGATACTCGTTGGAGAGCGCTGTCCCTTGAAGCATGTCGCCCGAGGCTAAGATCAGAGTATATGGAGACGTTGATTTTTCGTTAATCAAGTACTGACCGATGGCTGAGATATTGGCGATATCCGAATAGGCACCACCGTGAAAATCGTTCATGGCATAGATTTCAATCATCTCCACCGCATTGGTCGAGACTGCCGTAGTGGTATTTGTCGTCGGATGGGTCGTCAGGGTTGGTTTGGTCGGAAGGGACGTCGTTTCTGTGACTTCGATTGTGAAAGTCGGCCGACTCGTCTCTGGATTGGCCGATTCGATGGTGGTAGTGACTGTGGTAGTTGAAAAGAAGGAAGTGATTTCCTCTGTGACCGAGATCGATGATGAAAGCGTCGAAAGCGCAGTCGTCGTCAACGGAGAGGTCGTATTGTTGCTGGTTGTGGTCGTCTCTTCCGAGACACAGGCCATCATAGCGAAGAAGAGCGTGGCTATTAGTAGCCAATAGAAGCGTTTTTTCATCGGTAGTCTCACTTTCTGGTTACTGTATTATATCGCAAAAACAACCTAATGGAAAGGAAAAACATTCAGCGATGTTTCACACCGTATCCGAAGATAGAATTTCCTCGAAAAACGGTTATCATAAAAAAAGCAAGAAGTTTTCACTCCTTGCTTCTTTTGTGATGGTTAGGACGGATAATACCAGTCAATGACGTTCTTGATGCTTTGCTTCTTTAAGAAATTGGCGACATTGTTTTCTTCATAATCAGTATTGCCAAGCGGGGGTGTCAACGGGTCAAAATCGGGAGCGGTGGGTCCTGGCAACAAGCTGGCAGAAACTACATCCGGGGTTATCTTGTTTCGAACGATCATTGATGTCAATACGGTATCTTGGGCAGAAGCATCCAACGCCGCAATGGTCGCAAATGAGAAAGTAACCGCGGTGAAATCTGTGACCATCAAGGCATTTGCTGCTTGAACAAAAGCGATAAGTTCAGATTCTTTGGTCACATCGTTGATTCCATAAGTCGCCACTTGATATTGTGCCAATTCGGGAATGGAAGCACTGATGTTGGCGTTATGTTTCACCATATTGTCAACGGTGATATGGAGTGATCCGCTGGCTAGGAAAGCATTCGCTGATGTGTTGTCAAGAAAGATCGCTGTAATATCATTTGCTTCAACATCGTCACCAAAATTCATAATTCCGAGCAACTTCAGCGATTCCAACATTTTTTCGAGCTCAATTCGTTCAATCTGTGTATTGTTGCCAAGTCCAACCGCGATGGTTTGCCGGAAGAAATTTGGAATGACGAGTTCGCCAATCGCTGGGCTTTCATTTTCTGCTTTCGCTATATCCAAAATGTTTTTGGATATCGTCGCTTGCAGTATCTCCGAATCGAGCAATCCAGAAAAATCATCCAAGAGAAAGATATTTCCCGGAGTGAAAGAGAAAGCCGAAAGATTCGATAATCCCAAGTCATCCAAACCATGAATCAACGCCGATAATTCATCCTTTTGAATGTAAGTCACATCAGAGAGCACAATACGAATGTCATCGGTCGTTCCATAGAATTCATTCGGTATGATGAGTGCAGTGCCCGTATCGTTCAACAATCGATTCGAGAACATCGCTTGAAGAGAGGCGGAAAGCAAGATGGTGTCGACATTGGTGAAGATCTGCCCCAGTTCAAACTCAGCTGAGAATCCGCTGAGATTGTCATACTCCATTAAAAGCAGGGCATTGATCAACGCCTTGACTTCTGCTTTCGCAATGAAATCTTTTTCCGACCCCGGAAGTCCAGCCGATTCGATCACCAAGGTGACGTTGTCTTCGCGTTTTTCCGGAATAGACAAAATATTATTATCTACATCAAAGAGTTTTTGAGAAATGGTCGCATGCATTGATGCAGAAGACAGCATTGTATCCTGTGTGGTTTCTTCGTTCAAGGTTGCCAAAGTAAAACTTCCATCCATGGAAGACACGTTGGTACCAAGCCCGAGAATATCTACCGTATTGATAATCGCTTTGATTTCGGATACGGTAATGTATTCGGTCAATCCCTGTGTCACCCGGATGGGTATTCCATCCACATCCGTATCCGGAACAATCAAGGCGGAATCGGGTAAATCAAGGAGTTGTTCGGAAATGGTGGCCTGCAATGTAGAAGATTGTAACAATGTCGTTTGATTGGCATCGTAATCAATAGTCTCGGATGCAAATAGGTTACTGAACCCGACCGTGCCGTCAAAATCGTCCACCTCAAGAATACCGAGTACTCCCAATCCATCGATCAAGGCTTTGATTTCCGCTTTCGCGACAAATTCCGTCTTGTGTCCCATAGGACCAGTTTCTACCCGAAGAGTCATGGCTCCGTTTTGGGATGTGAGGGGAATTTCTATTAAATTGTCGTTATCCAAATCCAGCAACGTTTTGGAAATCGTCGCATGCATGATGGCCGATGTAAGCAATAAATCTTGTTCCGCCGATCCTTGGATCACGGAAAGGGAGAAATTGTTGGTAAATGATGCCGGATCGGAGAACCCAAACAAGTCCACCGCGTCCACGAAAGCTTCAAGTTCCGATGCGGAAATATAGGTGGTTTCTGCTTGGGTGATCCGAATGTCGGTTCCTAAGACATCTTCGTAAGGAATGCTGATGGTGGACCCAATGCCTAAGATCTGATCGGAAATGGTCGCATGGAGAATGCTGGAGTCGATCAAAGTTCCCAGGTTATCCAACAATAACGTGGTATCTTCCAAATCGATATTATTGAAATCATCGATATCAATGGTAAGTAACGCTTGGAACAACGCGGTGACCTCCGCTTTTTCCAAATAATCAGTTCCGGAAGTTTCGGTCACGAGCGAGGTTCCATCTGGCTTGAGCGAGGGAATGACGACAACTGCAGTTGCGCCCTCTGCTAAATCGAGAACCATGGAGGACACGCTGGAATGGATGATTTTCGAGGCTAGGAAAGTCGTCATTTTTGCTGAATCGATCGTTGACGCATCACTGTCTTCGGTAAACTTTTCGATCAAACTGGCACTAAATGTTATTGAATCAAAATCCGTGAGTTCTAACAATGCTAATGCTTCCAAAAGGTTGGCGAGTTCAGTTTTCGCAATCACCGACTTTGCCACATCGTCCACGTCCACCGTTGTGACGATATCGGTGGGTAATGTCAATAGATCGATATCTAAGTCATAAACCAATTTTCCGATAGTGGCGGAAACAATCTCGGAAGCTAAAAATTTCTGGATATCTGTGGAACTCATATTGAGCGCTCGTTCAACTTGAAAAGTTGCCGTTTCCCCCGTGCCACTTAAAATCAAGGCAATTGCTTTGGCAACGGCTTTCATTTCGGTAGAAGTGATGTAACCTTCGTCATCAAAAACAGCATCAGGGATGACAAGCGGTGTATCCCCGAGGTCTTGACTTAGCAAAATTGAGGAAATTGTCGCGACCAAAACGCGAGAACCAAAAATGTCATCAATAGCAGAATCGGTCAGTTCAGCAATACTAGCTAAATTGAAATTTTCAAAATCCAGTTCATCCGTGACATCTAACAATGCTTCCAACGCGACCAAAATATTTCTTAGTTCCCCATTTTTGTCATCATCGAGCCAAATGATGTCTGTGGGTATTTCCAGCATCTCCAGTCCTTCAATCCCCGCTTCGCCGCTTAGGATATGGATCAATGTCTGCGATATGAGTCGCGATTCAAGCAGCACATCCAAATTTACTTCTGAGGCCGCATTGAGAAACGTGGTCGGATCGCCTTCCATCAAGTCAGCGAATGTCAGATCGGCATCAAGGATTTCTTTTAAGATCAACCCGATGGCGACCAGTTCCGTTTCCCAATCCAAATCAGCTGGCACTTGAAGAATCGCACCAATTCCTTCTTCCGCTTCGCTCAGCATGGGAACCAGCACAACTTCGACCACTGTGACAATAATTACGGATTCGGACATATCCGCGAATAAGTCGCGGACAAAATCGCCGTCAATTACAATATCTTGGATATCCCCGGTTCCGGAGATAACACCAGCGCCGTTCATGATATCAAATAGCGCACCAGCAATTTCACCTAACTTTGGTAATTCTTGAGCAAAATCAATCGCATATAATTCTGTTTCGGTAATTGGCAATTCGGTATCAAAATAATCCGCTGCGATTTCCACGCCGAGCGGCATCAAAGAAACAATCAGTTCCGAGCGGCCTAATCCGCCAAACATTTGCCGGATTTCCGCTCCCGTCAAATCACTCAATTCACCCGTCTCTGCAAAATCAGACTCCATGAAAATCAAGCCGACTTCTGATAAAACTCCCAATTCATAGCGAAAAGCAACGGTTTGTTCTTGAAACTCAAATGAGAGGACCCGGTCGAACAAGTTCAAATGCAGAGGCACCGTTTCGTCCGGATTCACGAGCGATGGAGCAGTGATTTTGTTGGCGATACTCACCACCAAATTACTATTGTAGGCTTGGATCATCGCATCCAGATCTTCGATCATCGCCATCATTTCCGGAGACAAGGCGTCTTCTTCATCCTCCTCTGCCAACGCGATAATCGGCAGAGAAGCTTCATAGATTTCTCCCTGAACGGGCATAAAGAGAGTCGCAGGTTCTTCGTTATCTTGAGGCAAGAGTGTCAACATACTTTCGCCAACGCTCATCATT
>Ga0265294_10002154_pt1 | contig 26026 bp, 17 predicted proteins | sample MunlanPumphouse3_FD_192504 | JGI IMG/M metagenome (GOLD analysis project Ga0265294, IMG submission 192504) | Groundwater microbial communities from a municipal landfill in Southern Ontario, Canada - Pumphouse #3 | ecosystem: Environmental > Aquatic > Deep subsurface > Groundwater | place... | reverse complement strand
TGGTTTTTAATTATTTATTCCATCGATTTGTACTCCTGACGTATTAAGAACAAAGCCATTAGAAGGCTATTGACCCAGTTGGTCAATCGTTTTTGTAATGTTCCTCTCTTATCGCTGCAATTTTTTCATCCTGGATGTACTGGTCGTACTCCATGAGTTTGTCGATTGCTCCGTTGGGGGTGAGTTCTATGACCCGGTTACACACCGTTTGAATAAATTCATGGTCGTGCGACGCCATGAACACATTCCCGGGATAGCGGATGAGGTTATTGTTGAAGGCCTGAATCGATTCCAGGTCCAGATGGTTGGTTGGTGTATCCAAAATCAGGGCATTGGCGTTTTGTAGCATCATTCTGGCAATCATACAACGCATCTTTTCCCCTCCTGAAAGCACGTGTACTTTTTTAACCACATCTTCACCGGTAAAAAGCATCTTGCCTAAGTATCCTTTGATAAACAAGTCGGTGGTGTCGTTCGTGAACTGACAGAGCCAGTCGAACAGCGATAATTCCCCGGTAAAAAAAGAGGAATTGTCGAGTGGCAGGTAGGCTGTAGTAATGGTTTGCCCCCATTGATACGTTCCCATGTCTGGTTTTTTATTGCCGTTGATAATTTCAAAAAATGCCGTCATAGCACGGGGATCCCTGGAGAGGAAGATGATCTTATCTCCCTTGTTGGCATAGAATTCAATGTTTTTAAAAAGTACAACACCCTCGGTAGATGCGCTTAAACTATTTACTTCCAGTATCATATCACCAGGTTCACGTTCCGGGGAAAAGATAATTCCCGGGTATTTTCGGGTCGAAGGCCGGATATCTTCTACCGACAGCTTCTCCAACATTTTTTTTCTGCTGGTAGTTTGCTTTGATTTGGATGCATTGGCACTAAAGCGGGCAATGAACTCCTGTAACTCTTTCTTTTTGTCTTCAGCTTTTTTGTTTTGTTTTTGGATTTGTTTCAGCGCCAACTGGCTACTCTGGTACCAGAAACTGTAATTTCCGGCAAAAAGCGTGATTTTTCCGTAATCAATATCAAGGGTATAGGTGGAAACTGAATCCAGAAAATGGCGGTCGTGCGATACGACCAGCACCGTATTATCATAATTGGCAAGATAGTTTTCAAGCCACATTACGGTATCCATATCCAGGTCGTTGGTTGGTTCATCGAGCAACAGGTTGTCGGGTTTTCCGAAAAGTGCCTGTGCCAGTAATACCCGTACTTTTTGTTTTCCGCTCAGTTCCTCCATACGCATGGCATGAAATTCTTCTTTTATCCCCAGTCCGCTGAGCAACGATGCGGCATCACTTTCTGCATTCCATCCCTGCATATCGGCGAATTTTTCTTCCAGTTCTGCCGCCAAAATTCCGTCTTCGTCTGAGAAATCCGTTTTAGCATATAGCGCCTCTTTCTTTTTCATGATGCTCCAGAGTTGTTTATGCCCCATTAAAACAGTATCCAGCACAGGATAATTGTTAAAGGCCTGATGATCCTGACTCAGTACCGATAATCTTTCGCCAGGGCCAAGGCTGATGTTGCCGGTGGCCAGGCTCACTTCACCCGTTATGGCCTTTAATAAGGTCGTTTTTCCTGCCCCATTGGCACCGATAATGCCGTAGCAGTTTCCAGAAGTGAATTTAATATTAACATCCTGAAAAAGAATACGTTTCCCGAATTGTATGCGTAAATTGTCAATGGTAATCATATGTTTTTTTAATAATAAAGGGTGGTAATTCTATATCACCACCCGGAGATTCAATGAATAGTATAAGTAGCTTATTTTTAGATAAAAAAGCAGGTAATAGGCTGCTAATTAACCGGCTGCAAATTTAGAAAATTATTTTATCGTTTGGGAGAAAAAGACTTTATTTTTTTTTAGGGTTTTGTTCTGCTTGTGAAGTGTCTCCACCCACAATAATTGCCGCTGTTCTGGGCTTTAAACAGAGACTTATGGTATTGTTTGTCGATTGGATAATTGGGTCGTTTTGGAGTATGTCGCAGTATTGGGTAATAAATTTTACCGGTAGGGTGACGCATTGTGTTTCGTTCCCGGTATTGAATACCGCGATAATCTCCTGTCGCCCGTTGAACCGCGAGTAACCCAATGTTTGGCACGAATCGTCCTGCAGTATAAATTCGGTCTCACCATAAGACAGTACCGGATATTTTTTTCGGATGTGCGTGAGTTGACGATAAAACCCGAATAATGCACGATCAAATTTTGGTTGATCGATCGGCCTGGGAAGATTTAGCGGGTGGTATTTTTCGGGTTCGAATTGCAGATCAGGCCATAGGAGTGGTTTTCGGGTGTCGGGATCATCAGCGCCCCACATTCCCATCTCATCACCGGCCCAGATGTGCGGAGCTCCGATCCAGGTAAACTGATGAATCAACAGGAGTTTCTGTGTTTGAATAGTTGTTGTATCGGGTTTATGAATTTTGTAGGCTGGATTATCTGTGGGTTTTGCCTGAAATTTATACTTGTTATCATTAAACAGTGAGGTAGGTAAGCGCGGTGTATCGTGGCTGGCTGCAACATTCATCATTGCCTGATTATTTTTTACCGGAACAGGGCGGGTAAGTTGCATCAGGTTTTCAGTGAACTGTGTGACGCTTAATCGGTCAGGGGCTTCAGCAAAGAAATGCCTGGCTTCACGGTACCACCGGTAATTCATCACAGCATCAAAAATATCGCCCTGTAAAAAAGGCTGCGGATCCAGCAGATGGTCGGGGTATTTTTCCCACCATACTTCTCCTGTCAGGTAAGCTTCCGGATTGATTTTTCTCACGAAAGAGCGGTATTCCCGCCAAAAACCGAGCGGAACCTCCGCAGCTACATCGAGGCGAAAGCCATCTACTCCGTCCGATGGGTTTCCGTCGCCATTCGGGTCGAGCCATCGTTGGGTTACATTGAATATATGCTGTTTAGCGGTTGAGTCAAAGATATTTCCTTCCAGGGCTTCAATCGTAGAGGTGTGCCTGATGGTTTCCTTAATTTCCGGTAAGTCGAAAACCCCAAGCCAGCCGCGATAGGAAAACTCATTAACCGGGGTGGCCGGGTCATCAAAGGTGTCGATCCAGTACCAATCCTTATAAGGTGATGTAGCTCCCTTTTCCAGAATATCCCGGAATGCCCAAAACTCCAGGCCGGTATGATTCCAGGAATAATCCAGAATCACACGAATGCCTTTTTGATGCAGGGCTTGTACAACCCGGAGAAACAGTTGGTCGGCTGCTGTCATTTGCCATGTGCCCGGGTCAATGGGATTTTCCTGTGCCATCTTTTCAACATCTCCTTTCGGGTCCGGCCCAAAGTTTCGGTCGATATGGCGCCAGTTTCGGGCATCGTATTTATGCAGTGAGGGCGCATCGTTTAATGGATTAAAATAGACAGCATTGATGCCCAGCGAGTCAAGGTAATCGATTTGATCCATAACTCCTTGTAAATCACCTCCATAGCGGCGAAGTTGAACTTTTTGATTGAAGTCATGGATTGGGTTTCCACTCCAGTCGTAGCAGGTGTGCAGCGACTTAAACCAAGGATCTGGCGCATACCAGTCAGTAGTCCAGGGTGTTATTTTCCATTTTTTCGGGATATACCCGGGATAGGCCCCCAAAAGATCTTCTGCCGTCGGGTCGTTTCCTTGATCCCCGTTTCTGAACCGTTCAACGAAGAGCTGATACCAAATAGCTTCTCTGGCCCACTGCGGGGGATCAGTGATTATTGTTAGAGCGGGAGAGTCGTCTTTCTTGTGCGTTGGCTTGCATCCGGAAAGAATAATCCCGAAAAGGAAAAACAGAATAGCCAGATATCGCATTGAGAATGGGTTGATTTGATTATTGTTGCCGATTGTTATTTCTCCAGCCACGCCGTTAAAAGATTCTTATTTTCAGGAGATAGTTTTCCATTTCTTGATTTAAGCTGTAGCTCTGGCGTAAACTGTAACGCTTGGCTCATTTTTTTAAATTGGGTGCCCGACAGCAATTTGTAGGTGGTAAAAAGGCCAATTTTTTCGGGCTCGGCCACGGGAATGGTTTTAATCCATTTTTTCCATTTCCGGTCAGGATGTTGTGCGAACAGGAAAAGTCCATTAGTCCAGGTTCCCAGCAGAATTCTGTCGGCATTTTTTAATTTTTCCGGGTCATACTGTTGAATTGAACTAAGCGTGGGTGAGGCTCCATATTCACTCAGGTAACGGAACATTTCTTCCGCCATCTTTTTTGTTACGCCGGTTCGGCTGTTGTAAAGGATGCAAATTTTCATCGGGTTGTTATTAATTTTTATGGAAAGTATTGAATATTGGGTGTAAATTTATTTTTTGATAAAATCGTTGATCATTTTTATAAGGTCATCCCTTTTTATTGGTTTTGCAAGGTATTCATTACAACCTGACTGAATTGCTTTTTCTTTTTCTCCGGCCATGGAATATGCGGTTTGAGCAATAATGGGGACGGTGGCATTGAATCCCCTGATTAATCGTGTGGCTTCCAGTCCGTCGATCCCTGGCATTTTAATATCCATTAGTATTAAGGCAATATCCGGGTTTTCTTTTACTTTTTCCAGGGTTTCATTTCCTGAAGTGGCCAAACAAACGGCATAACCCAGGGGCCGAATTACTGCTTCCAGGAAAATCCGGCTGGAGGGATCGTCTTCCGCAATCAGTATGGTTTTTTGTCTGATTTTATAATGCTTTGGATCGGTTTTGTTTTTGAATAGTTCTGTCTGTTGCGTATGATGTAGTGGAATTTCGAATGCGAAGGTGCTTCCCTTGCCCGGCGTTGATTCAACATGAATTTTTCCGCCCAGCGAATCAAGGTAGGCTTTTACAATAGCCAGGCCGAGGCCTGATCCTTCATGGGCCCGTGTCAGGCTGAGGTCGGCTTGCACAAATCGTTCAAAAATGGCATTTATTTTCTGGGGTGGAATTCCAATTCCGGTGTCTTTAACAAAGAAGGTCATGTGGTTGTTTTGGATTGAATTTCCGATTTCAATCGTTCCGTTACGGGTAAATTTGATTGCATTTTTTATCAGATTCGTTAGTATTCCTGCAAGTTTGTTGTTATCGGTAATAATACGTGCTTCTTTCTTTTTAACCTGAGTTGTTATCTTAAGGCTGATCCCTTTTTCCTGGGCCTGAGGTTGAAAAAAATCATAATAGAATTGCAGCATTTCCAGCGAATCTACTGCTGAAAGGACGACTTCAGATTGTCCGGCATCCAGTTTTGCTATTTCAATAATGTCATTGATCGTTGCCAATAGGCGCTGACTACTTTTGTCAATGATACTGAAGTATTTACTTCGTTCTTTTTCATTCAGGCTGGGTTCTTCCAATAGATTAATGAACCCCAGAATTCCGTTCATGGGGGTGCGTATTTCATGGCTGATGTTCGCAAGAAAAGCAGACTTCAGCCGATCGCTTTCTTCGGCTTTTTCCTTTGCCATAACCAGCGATTCGAGCATTTTTTTCTTTTCCGTGATATTACGGATGAAGGCTCCAATTCCGGTTTTTCCGTTTCCCAGATCAATGGGGAATTTCAGGCTTTCGTGAATTTGATTGCCCCAGTTTTCTTCCACTTTTATTACAACGCCTTCTTCTAAGGCTTTCCTGTCGGAGGCTTTGCATTGTTTTGCGACATCCTCCGGAAGTAAATCGAAAATTGTTTTTCCTATGGCTTCCTCCTCCTCAAGATTAAGGCTTTCCCGCATGGTTTTATTGATAAAAATCATTCGGCTGTTTTCATCCTTTAGTAAAACAAAATCGGTAGTGGAATTGAGAAACGATTTAAATCGTAATTCGGAGATTCTGAGTTTTTCGATGGTTTGTCTTCGTTCGAGAAATATTCCAATATTGGCGGCAATAATCTTCAACGTATTCAGGTCTTCCTCGTTGTAGGCATTTTCGTCCTTGTAATCCTGCAAGGCAATTATTCCCGTAACTTCGTTAGTCGATGAATTGATGAGTGGTGCACCCAGCCATATTGGGGAAGGTTCTCCAACCAGTTTGATATTTTCTTTTAACCGGAGCTCCTGTTCAATTTTTTCAGTGATTAACTGTGCGGTTCCTGAGCGTCGGATGTAGTCAGTAAGTGTATTTTGTAAGGAAACAGGCTCCTGTGTAGAAAGATCTTCGAATTCATCGACATGGTAGGGAAGGGTATAAGTATCCGTTTTTTTATTGTATAAGGCGATATAAAAGTTATCGGCTTTTATGATATTTTTTAATTCATGATGGATCGTTTTCAGGTAATCATCGAAATGCATGGTACTGATAGCAAGTTGGGAAACCACATAGAGAAATTTTTGTATTTCCTCCGATTTTTTCTTATTTGTGATATCCGACATTAGCCCGAAAAGTTTTTGTGGTTTAGTGTTTTTGTACTCCACTTTGATATTATCCCGAAGCCAGATGGTTGTTCCATCACTCTTAATAAAGCGGTATTCGATCACATGGTCGTTCCTTTGGTGTGTTTGTTGGCGAAAAGCCTCCAATACCCATTTCTTATCCATGGGATGAATCCGGTCGATCCAAAATGCACTGTTCGTCCATTCCTCCGCTGCATAACCCAGTATTTCCTTAACCTGTGGGGCAATGTAGGTCCAGTGGTCGGTTGTTAGGTCATATTCCCATAGAATAGCGCTTACGGATTCCGCCAGATTCCGGTATTTACGCTCACTTTCCTGGAGTTGCTTTTCTAATTTTGATTTTTCTGATTTGGCTTTGGTATTTTCAATGGCCTCCTTAATGGCAAACGGCAGGCGTTTTATTTGTTCTTTTATTACATAATCGTTGGCACCGGCTTTCATGCAGGCTACAGCAGTTTCTTCGTTCATCGAACCGGTAAGAATAATAAACGGGATGAAATGTTGAAGTGACCGGGTGATCAGTAAGGAACTCAATCCGTCGAAGGAAGGCATCGAGTAATCGGAAACAATAATATCCGGCGAAAAGGAGGGTAATAGATTTATAAAATCTTTTTCGTTATCCGCTACCTGCCAGGTAAAATTAATCCCGCCTTTTTTAATTTCACGTACGGCCATTTCCACATCCGATGGAAGATCTTCTACAATTAAAATTCGGATCGGTTCATTTTCTGCATGCATACATTGAATATTTTTCTGAATAAAAGAATAAAAAAATCATTTAGGTTCAACGCTTTTCCGGTTAAAATTTATCAACAGCTTTAATCAGTGATTCCTTCGTTTCGATTAAGGGTATTGGTTTAACAGGAGCCAATAGAGACCGAGCTCCCTGACGGCTTCAATGAATTTTTCAAAATCAACGGGTTTAATGATGTAACTGTTCACTCCCAGTCGGTAACTTTCGATAATATCTTTCTCTTCCCGTGAAGTGGTTAAAACAATTACCGGAATCATCTGGGTATCAGGATGATTTTTTAATTCCTTTAGTACTTCTAGTCCGCTGACTCGTGGTAACTTGAGATCCAGTAAGATAATTTTAGGCCTGATTTTTTGCTCTGGGTAGCTGTTGTTGCCTCGTGCAAAAATGTAATTTAGCGCTTCTTCACCATCTCTGGCCACCAAAACGTTGTTGGTCAACTTGTTTTCTTTCAGGGCCCTTAAGGCCATTTCCGCATCGTTGGGGTTGTCTTCCACAATCAGAATTTCAATTTCATCCTTGTTTTTCATGTTTGCGTGTTATTTGATGTAACGGGTGTTTTCGGTAATGAAAAGAAAAAGGTGGCGCCTTTGTCGATTTCTCCTTTTGCCCACACTTTTCCGTGGTGGCGTTGAATAATGCGTTGTACAATCGCTAATCCCACTCCGGTGCCTTCGAATTCATCATCACGATGAAGCCGTTGAAAGACTCCGAAAAGTTTGTTGACGTATTTTTCGTTGAACCCGGCGCCATGGTCAGTAATATAAAAAATTACTTCTTGCTTGTGTTCTTCTGCACCAATAATAATTTTTTTAATGGTTGATTTTCCACTGTATTTGAGTGCATTGCCGATAAGATTTTGCCAAACCTGTTTAATTAAAACAGTATCGCAAAATACAGTTGGGGTTTTATGAATGATTACTTCAAATTCCTTTAATTCCTCTTCGGTGGCCGTTTCCAGCAGCATAGCCCGGGCAATGGCGCTCATGTTTATTTCTGTGGCCTTGAGCTCCATCCGCGATACGCGCGACAGATTGAGTAGGTCAGCGATCAGGGTGTCCATTTTAATCGCATTTTGCCTGATGATAGTGATAAATCGTTTGCCTTCCTGATCCAGGCGGTCGCTGTAGTCCTCCATAAGGAATTTCGAGAAACCGTTAATGGCTCTTAGTGGCGCCCTTAAATCGTGCGAAATTGAATACGTGAAGGCTTCAAGCTCTTTATTGGAAAGCTCTAGCTTATGGCGCTCATTTTTTAATTCTACGGTAATTCGGTTCAAATCTTCTACCATGAAAAGCATTGCTTTCTGGCTTCGGTCAAGTTTGTGGATTTTTTCCTGTAATTCGGCAGTGCGTTCTGCAATCTGAATTTCCAGGTTGTTTTTGATATCCATTAATTCCTGCTCTTGTTTTTTTCGCTGCGTGATATCTTTAAATGTAACCACTGCTCCGGAAATCCCGTTTTCGGTGAAAATGGGATACGAAAAAAGTTCCGTAAAAAAAGAAATCCCGTCCGAACGCTCAAAAATTTCATTGTCACTATGGGTTCCTTTTTTACGTGTAATGGATTGATATATAATACAATTTTCCGTATCGCAAGGTGTTCCGTCACCATTTTTGTGTCCGGTAAGGGTATGTATGTTTGCCCCAATTATTTTTCGATTTTTAGGAATATTTAGAAATCTAATTGCGGCATTATTGTAAAAAGTGCAGTTGCCATGGATGTCTATTCCAAAAATACCTTCTGCGGTTGAGTTGAGCAATAATCGGATTTTTTCCTCGCTTTCCTGGATGATGATTTGTTTTTTGTTCAGCTCTTTAAGTGTGGCATTTCGTTCGGCAATCTCCATATTAATCTTTTGGGTTTTCCTTCTTATCTCTATTCGCATTAAAAATATCATAATACTTCCCGCAAGAATTAATATGGGAATAATGATGAGCAATGCATTTTTTAATAGCTCGCCGTAGGCGATTTTTTTCTCGTATTCAGGCCCAAACCATTTATTTCGAATGGTTTCGTAAGTATTGTTGGCAATGATTACCGATAGCCCTTCATTTAAAAGCGAAAGCAACAGGGTATCGCCTTTTCGAACTGCAAAGCAAAAATCCTGACGGAATTCAGGCAAAGGAATATCCAGCGATTTGACATTTTTTATGGATAATTCTTTCAGCAGCATACTGCCCATCACATGCTGGGTTATTACCGCATCATGTTTTCCGGCAGCCAGTAATCGGAATGCTTCCTCGAAAGTATTGGTCGTGATAATTTTGTCGCTTATTTTTTCCCGGATAACAAATTCTTCCGCATTATCCCCTTGCATAACAATAATTTCTTTTTCCTTCAGGTCGTCGGTTGATTGAATGGCGGTTGTGCCGTTTCTGACGAATATTGCGCCATGCAGGGACAGGTAAGGCATAGTAAAATCAAAGTCTTTTTCCCGTTCAGGGGTCCGACCAACAAGCGGCAGTGCCTGAAGGTTTCCTTCGGCAAGATCTTGTTTAATGCGATTCCATATCCCGATTTTAATGGTTGGATAAATTCCAACCACTTCTGCTGCCGCTTTAAACAGTTCCACAGCAAACCCTTGTGGGTTCCCTTCCTTGTCGACAAAACAATACGGCGGATAGTCGGGCTCGGAGGCAATTGTTATGGAATCCGGGTACTTTTCCGTTGAAAATATAAGTGAGGGAGCATGAGAATATCCGGGTATTACCCCTAAAGCTCTTATTAATATAATAGCAAAGAGGAAACGTTTCCACTTATGATGCAGGGTTTTGGTTTTCCTTTTCATTCGTTTTTGTTTTAAGCAATTCAATTTCTTTTCGTAATTCTTCCATTCGTAATTCCCGCTCAATGGTCACCGTATAAAAATGTTCCAGCTCCTGGATGCGCTTCTGCAGCTCTTTTGTTTTTTTACTAATTTGTTTTTCCATATCGTTGTGGAGTGCAGCAAGTTTATCTTCTGCGTTTTTTCTCTCGGTGATATCAATTACAAATCCGATAAATGTATCCTGGTTTATTTTAACAGCATCAACCGTCCACCACCGTTTTTCGCCTGTTTTGGTGATAAAAGGGAGATCTCCTCTCGCTTTGCCTTCCTGCAGAACACTTGAAAAGTGTTGGGTCCCTGAAGTTTCTGCCTCCAGCGCTAAAATATTTTGAATAGTCATTCCGGTAAGTTCTTTTTTCGTATATCCGGTAATGGTACAGGCCATTGTATTGGCATCAATGTATTCGCCTTTTGCATTGGTTACCAGAATTCCGAAAGGCGCTTTTTCGATGTACTTTTGTAATTTTTTCTTTTCATTAATTAGTTTTTCTTCCGAATTTTCAATGGTTTTATTTTGCGATTTTATACACAGCCGTAACAAAATAATACTTACCAAAGCAAAAAATGCCACTATCAGAATAAGATTACGCCACCCGTCTTTTTGTGGGCTCTCTTGTTTCGTGTTAATGGGTTGCTGATAATCTTTCAGTATTTGATAATAAATTGATTGTGTTGAATTAGTCCAGTTCTTAAGGTAGCGGTCGATGGTGGATAGCAGTGTTGCGTTAGTTCCTTTTTTTACTGCATAATGAAGGGATGCGGGGTTAAAAATCAGGGGTAATTTTATTAACTTCATGGCTTGGTAATGCTTTTCTCCAAAGAAGTAATTGGTTATGGCCACATCTGCCACTTTGTCTTTTACCAGCACCAGTGCAATTTCAAAAGTATTTACCGGGACAGGGATATAGGAATACCCGAAGCCATTCATGAGTTGGTCGAACTGATTCTGTTGCACTGAGCCTTTTAACACGGTAACTCTTTTCCCGTTCAGATCGGCGAAACTATTGATTTTCATTCCGGGTCGGGCATATAGCTGCGACCAGCTTTGAATAACCGGTATCGCATTGATGTCATATTCGGCATTGCGCTGATGGGAGAAAGCCATGTCGGGCAAAATATCGATCTTGCCCTGTTGTAAGGCCGTAATGCATCCTTCCCATGACGAATGGCTATACACTAAGTTCCAGTTTTCCGCTTTTGCGATTTCCTCCAGAAGAAGAATAAAAATTCCGGCAGGTTTCCCCGTGCTGTCGAGGTAAACTTTTGGTGGGTTTTCATAGATGCCAACCTTCACTGTAATGCTGTTTTCTGCTCTTACGGTGCCGAAAACCAATGCGAGGAGAAATACAAGAAGCAGGGAATGAATGTGTTTCATGTTACTATTTCATTTCTTATCCGTTAAGTTTTCTTTTGTACTTCCATCTCCTCAATTCTATTCAGTAACTCTTTAATTCTGAATTCCCTGTCGATGGTGGCCTGATGAAAGCGTTCAAGTTCCAGAATTCGATTTTGCAACTCTTTGGTCTTTTCTTTTACCTCAATTTCCAATTTTTCCTTTAATGTTAAAATTTCTTCTTCAGCGGCTTTACGTTGTGTGATATTTCGTCCCACTCCAATAATTTCTTTCATTTTTCCCTTCTCATCCAATATGGCTGTATCCATCCAGGCAAGCCATTGCCATCCGTTTTTTGTCATTGCTCTTTGTTCAATATAGGTTGTATGTGGGGGTTGCTGCAAGGTTTTAAGCAGCTCTTCGGTGTGTGCCAAATCATCGGGATGTACCAACGGCATGTAGGTTTTGCCCAGTAATTCCGCTTCGTTTTTACCGAATAAATTACAATAAGAAGGGCTAACAAAGAGAAATCTGTTTTTTGTGTCAACTTTAACGATCAGGTCGGTTTGGTTTTCGATCAGGATCCGGTATTTGGCTTCGCTTTCAATTAAGGCCTGTTCGGCTGTTTTGCGTTTGGTAATAACTTCGGTGTACAAAATAATTCCGTCAATTTCGTGGTTAGTATTTCTGTAGGGCCTGCATTCCCAACGTGTATATTCTGTTTTTCCATTTTGACGGATAAAAAAATCATCCTCGTTTTTCAAAATTTCTCCCTGAAGCACACGTTGATGTATTTCTCTCCATTTTTGTGGAATTTCCGGAATCACTTCGTAATGGTTTTTTCCGATAATATCCGCCTCCTTAATTCCGTAATCCTGCAGGTAGCGTTCACTGACAAAGATGTAGTTTAGGTTTTTGTCGAGCACTGAAATAGCATTCGGGTCATGCTGAATAATGTATTGCATCAGGTTTTTCCATTGGATTAATTCCTGCTGAATCGTTACCTGTTGGGTGATGTCCTCCACAATGCCTTCAATCCACCCTTTATCCGGATAAACTTTCGCCGAATAAGCCGCCCAGAAGATTGTTTTATCCTTTTTGTAAAACCTTGCCCTGAAGTTTTGAATCGATCCGTATTTTGATATCTCGTCAATCATTTTTTCCCTTGTGCCCTTGTCGACATAATTTCCTTCGGTTTTGTACTCCCAAATGAAGGAATCGCGGCTGTCGTATCCGAACATTTTTGCAATCTGATGGTTGGCTTCCAGAATTTTACCATCCGTAATGCGTGTCCTGAACAACCCTACCTGGGCGTTTTGAAACAAATTCAGGTAAGTTTCTCTGCTCTCTTTTATTGCCTCATTCACCCGTAGCTTACAGGAATCCTCTATGGCCTGTATTTGTTTTTCCTGCGCTTTGTTTTCTTTTCGTAATTGTTCGATTTCCAAACGAAGTGTTTCGGATTCTTTTTCGTGTGATTCCATGACTTTCCCCTTGTTGGTTAGGTTGACTTTCCCTCGCAATTTTACGCTATAATTGGAATTACTTTCATAATGATTATATGTTTTGTAAATGATTAAACAGGTAACTCTTTTTTTGTTTTGGGGTTTTTCTTTCTAAAAAAACAACCCAATCCTTTATTCTGTTTTTCTCAATTTACACGGCTTAAACGTTGCTGTGTCAGGTTATACATTGGGGTAAATATACCAATTATTCATCAGATAAGCAACAGAACTTTTTTATTGCCCATTTTAGTGGTTTTGCTTGTGAACCGGCGTGTATTATATTGTGTTTTTGAAGAAAACAGAAGGGGCTTATTTTGTCGGCCTTATATAAAAATACAGGCTGTCTGAAAGGGTTTCAGACAGCCTGATTGTATTATCATTAGCGGCTTAGAAAGTGGCTTTTAGCGTAAGGAAGAAATTTCTGCCGGGTGCTGATATTCCTGAGCTATAGGGCCGGTAGCGACGGTCGGTGATGTTTTCAATGCCCGAGCTGAGTGTAATCTGATCAGTTACCGGAACCATTGCCTTAATATTTAGGGTGAGCCATGCTGGCGAATAATTATTGCCGTTTTCATCTTTGGCGTAAATTTCATCTTTGCCCTGTTCCTCGAAGGCTAAATCTTCATAATCACGCTTTTGCTGATAACAGGCATAAAACTGGAGGTTTACTTTGTTCGCTGTGTATGCCAGTCGGGAGGTTCCGAAAAGGGGAGGGGCATGCCGTGAAGGGCTGATCATACCATCGTCAAGCTCTTCTTTACCGGTTTGATAGTTTAAGTCGGTGGAGAAACTGAATCCTTCGGGGAGTTTTATTTCCACGCCGGCCTGTACACCATAAACGTTGGCTTTGGCCGCATTTTGAATTGCCTGTACTTTGCTCATTACACCATCGTATAGAATGCTGTCGGCTCCGTTTAATGTAAAGTCTCGTCGTACAAGGGCATTATTCAGTTGGGTGTAATAGGCGGCTATATCAATTTTAATGGTATTACTGAATATTTTGGCTATACCAAAATCGAAGTTTATTGCATATTCGGATTCCAGATCCGGATTAGGAACCACAACGATGCCTTGCTCCGAGTCGAATACTTTGCCCATATCATCCACATTGGGTGATCGGAAAGCAGTACCAAAATTTGCATTGACCACCCAGGTCTCTGAAGGTCGGTAAACACCCCCAAAACTTCCTGTAAGTGCACCATGGTTCAGTTTTGCTTCGGTGTACGGAAAAGGGTAGAAGGTGGTGTCAAATTGCGCTTCCAGAAGGAAGTATGAATAGCGTAAACCCGCCTGTAACGAAATCTTGTCTGAAATTTGATGTTCATCGTTGATATAAATTCCGGCTGAATTCCAGGTTGACAGCGGGTAGCGCGAGGCGCCCGCTTGCGTTATTCCGGTAACGATGTCCTCATCTTTTCCCGTGGATGTAACCGCGTTTAACACGTATTCAAGCCCGTAGAAAATTTTATTCTTTTCGCCCAGCGATTTGACAATGTCAATATTTGTTGACCCGGCGTCGACCTCCTCGATGCGAATGGCACGTTCATCCTGATTTAAAGCCCGGTCTATACGGCTCTCTTCAAATGCCTGCCATGCAATTCGTATTGACATTCTGTCGTAGAACAAAGTGTTTCCTGTATGGGTCATATTGAAATTGTTCATCATCCATTTTTGCGGCCCATAATTCCATTCGCCGTAGCGTGCTGTGCCGTTGCGTGTGCGCAAATGACGGTCGTAGCGTCCGTATTCAGAAGTTTCTGAATAGTGGAATCCATAGATGAAATCCCAAGCTTCATTGGGTTTAAAACGGATTTTCTGCATCATGTTCATTTGCGAATATGCCGATGGGATTTGCAACAAGGGATCGCTTTGTGTAATGATTTGATCGATGTTGCTGATACGTTGAACATAGTATTTTTTAAGATAATCATCCGGTCCATGGCTTCCCTGACGCAGATGATCAAAATCGAATGCACTAAAGCTCGTGAGCACTGCCCACTTTTTCCATCCTACCCCCACATCGAAGTGGGCTGTTTTTTCTTTATTTGTTGACGAATATCGGGTTACCGCACGACCCTTAACCCTTGGTGTTTCATCGAGGGATAGCTGAGGCGTTAAAGTCTGAAAGCTCATCACTCCGCCAATGGCATCACTGCCATAAATTACCGATCCCGGACCGAACAACACTTCCGTACTTTCCATGGCAAACGGATCCAGTGAGATAACGTTCTGTAAGTTACCCCCCCGAAAAATGGCGGTATTCATTCGCACCCCATCCACTACATACAGTAACCGATGGGTGGCAAATCCCCTGATCATCGGACTGCCTCCTCCCTGCTGACTTTTTTGTATGTATACTTTCCCCGACAGGCTGAGCAGATCAGCGGTGGTTTGTGGATTCTGTAAGGCTACTTCCCTGGGGGAGATCGTGACAATTTTTGATGGGATCGTAGTGGAGTTTTGTCTCCATTTTGTACCGGATATAACTACTGCATCCAGTTGGAGATAACTGGGTTCCATTTCCAGTGCAAAGTTTAACGCTTGCAGCTTTTGATAACTGATGATAATTCGTTTATATCCCAGTGAGCGGATTTCGATGGCATTCGCATTGATAAATGCGCTGATATCCGCCTGTCCCAACGAATTGGTGCTGGTATATACCCTTGGGTTTTCACTCATCAGCGTTGCAAGCTCAATCGGTTCCCTGGTTTTCCGGTCTGTAAGGGTTAGTGTTTGGCTACAGGCTATACCTGTATAGCCAATGAACAATAACCAAAATAATAAGGTTTTCATTATTGGGTTAATTAATAATGGATCAAAGAATGAATAGAGTGTGAAAGGAGACTATGCATTTAAATGCATCATGAAAAACCTGGGAGGTGGCGTGGGTGGCGCGGGCGAAAGTCGATGGTATAGTACGGAAAGTTCCCTGAACCCTGATGGATTATCGCTGAAAGTATCAGGTTTGTACTGTTGTTGTTCGTGAAAATATAAGGAAACAAAGTAGTTAGTCAACTGTTCCTGAGTGCGCGTGTTCCCGGGTTCATTGTTGAGGGCTTTTTTAACAAGTTTTCCCAGCTGCCTGTTGAGTACTGTTTCCTGATGATCCCACCAGCATAAATAAACGATGCTATCCCCGTTATTTTGAACCGATACAATATCGTACATTTCTCCCTTGTATTCAAATTCTTTGTTATGTATCCATTTTAGCCCGGGATCGGTTACCGGTAGCGAAAATTTGAGCTGAATTAATTTTTCGGGATCAATTCCGGCAATGATTTCTTTTTTTACCTGTTTTCTGATTTGATGCTTTTTCTGGTGCAGCCAAAGTATACTTCCAGAGAAAGGAATTTCCAGAAGGATAATCAAAACGATGGCAACAATACTGTTTTTCAAGGTTGAAAGCTTTCCGGCAAAGTTACAAATCTATTCTGTTTTATGTGCGCGTTTGTCCATACTAGCATAAACATGATCCCGGATTTATTCTTCTTTGTATCGAAAACAAATATTTTCTACCTGCTTCACGATCCGGTTCAGTGTCTCCTGAGATTTTGCTTCCGCCAGAAACCGAAGATAGGGCTCAGTATTACTGGGACGGATATTCAGCCACCAGTCGTCATATTCCATACGGTATCCGTCGAAATCATAAAATGTATTGGGCGCTTTAATGCGAAAAAAGTGTGTTTTCACTTCTTTCATCACCTGTTGTTTGTCTGAAACCCTGAAATTGATCTCCCCACTGTTGTAATAGCTGCTAATTTGCTGAATGGCCTGGGAAACGGTAATCCCCTTTTTCTTCATTTTCGCCATAATGCCCAGCAAAATTAAGGCAGCCAGAAGTCCGGAGTCAGAATAGTAAAAGTCTTTAAAATAATAATGGCCGGCCAGTTCTCCACCAAAAAGGCCGTCGATGGCTTTCAGTTTTTGTGCTGCGAAAGCCCGGCCTACTCGCCACATATGCATTTCTGCACCCATGGGGGTGAGGTATTCTCCCACAGCTTTGGATGTGCGAATATCCTGTAGCACTTTTACCCCGGTTTTCCCATCCAGAAAGTAGTGCCCCAGAAGAGCAATCATGAAGTCAGGAGAGATAAAATTACCGTTTTCATCAATAAACATTACCCGGTCAGCATCGCCATCGAAAATCACTCCCACATCGCTGTTGTTCCTAATCACGTGGTACTGCAGGTCCTTAATATTTTCCGGTTCCAGTGGATTGGGGTTGTGATTGGGGAAGGTTCCGTCCGGAACTTCAAAAAGGTACTGCACCCGGTTTCCAAAAAGTTTTCTGGCATAAAGCCCGGCCATGCCGTTGGAGAGATCCATGGTGATATTCAGCGCTGAAAGATCGGTTTGATACTTGAAAAGGAAATTGAGGTACTCCGGCTGGGTGTCAATTTCATTTATTATCCCTTTATGTTGAGCGGGAATAGGTTTTTTAATTATTTGATTTTCAATCCATTGTAGTCCGTCGTCGTATCCAATGGGTTTGGCTGCTTCGCCCGATACCTTTAATCCGTTGTATTCTGCGGCATTATGTGAGGCTGTGATTTGAACGGAAGCCTTATATCCGTATTTTGCCGTTACCCAATAGACTTGTGGGGTTGTGGCCAAACCCAGACTGTCAACATTGGCACCTGCATCGGTGATCCCTTTGGTAAGCGCGTTAAACAGTTCCATCGAGCTGCATCGTATATCGCGACCCACTAAAACAGTGGAGGCTCCGAGTAATTCCGGTAGATAAAATCCAATCCGGTATACATCATCGGCATTGAAATCAGTGGGATACTTTCCGCGTATATCGTATGCTTTAAAGGCTTTCATAAGGTTTATTTGATTCCTTGGTTGTTTAGTTCTTTTTGAAATTTTCGCGCGTTGATCAGATGCTGTGCATAGGATGCAGCGAAGTTATGATAACCACTCATATCTTCTTTTGCGCAGAAATAGAGATAGTTATGTTTTTCTGGCTGCAGTACAGCCTCAATAGACGTTTTTGAGGGTACACAAATTGGCCCGGGAGGTAATCCTGCATATTTGTAGGTGTTGTAGGGATGGTCGGTTTTTGTGTGTGCCTTGAGCACCCGCCGTAGCTTGAAATCACCCACCGCGTATACTACCGTTGGATCCGCCTGAAGTTTAATGTTTTTCCGCAGTCGGTTAAGGTATACTCCGGCTATAACAGGTTTTTCGTCATTTTTTTGTGTTTCCTTTTCAATAATCGAGGCCAGCGTGATTACCTGCCATGGCGTGAGATTTTGTTTTCTGGCGAGTTCCCTGCGGCTTGCCCAGTAATTTTTTGCTTCTTTTTGCATGCGCTGAAGAAAAATTTCGGGTGTGGCAGTCCAGTAAAACTCGTAGGTGTCAGGAAGTAATACCGCCACCAGTGAATCGGGGTGGATGCCGGTTTTTATCAGCGCTGCTGTATCATGAAAAAAATGGATAAAATCCATGGAGTCAGGCATGAGCTGCCATGCAAGTACCGCAGCCAGGTATTCCGGTGTCCGGATGCTGTTAAACGTAACTCTGACGGGGGTTTGATCGCCCGAAATCAGTCGGTTTATCAATTCATTATTCGAAACACCCCGTGCTATTTCATAATGGCCTGGTTCTATATTTTCTTTGTAGCCTTTTCTTTTCGCCAGATAATCAAAAATGGTTGCATTTCGCAGGGCCTCGTTTCTGTCCAGCTGTGCAAACACTGAATCGTAGGTATCGGTGTCGGAGAGATAGAGATGCAATGTTTCCTGCTGGTTTTTCATATTAACTGACGGCCCGAAAACGGCCTGATAGAAAAAAATGGCTGCTCCGCTTGCTAACAGAATCACACCGGTAGCTGTGATCAGAAGAATTTTTGTTTTTTTTCTCATCCTGCTGCGCGTAAAATTCTTTTTTTTGTCTGGTTCAGATTCGCTCTTTTTTTAGCAACTGAAGGATATATTCATTCTGCCATACCCCATCAATTTGCGTCCAGTCCCGTTTTAATCCGATGGTTTTGAATCCCTGCTTTTTAAATAGCTTTAAACTTTGTTCGTTGTTTTCCAGTATGTTGCAGAAAATCTGGTGGAGGTTGAGCGTGTTAAAAGCATAGTCGATCATCAGTTCGAGTGCTTCTTTTCCATAACCTTTTCCGCGTTCGTCTTCCGTGATAAGGATTCCGATTCCTGCCCTTCGGTTGGCTGGATCGAAGTCGAAAAGATCAACGCAGCCCACAGTAGCATTATCCTCTTTACTGTGATGGGTATCCACCATCAGACGGAGTTGTCGGGCAGCATAGATGTCTTGCTGAGCATTCATCACATACTGTTCCATCAGGTACTTACTGAAGGGGGCTTTGGTACTGCTCAAGTGCCAGATTTGCATATCATTTTCCCACAAATAGAGCCTTTCGGTATCTGCCGGTTCAACAGCGCGTAGAAGTACATTTTTTCCAATCATAAATAACGTATTATCGTGTAATTGATCCTTCGAAGACTTGAATGGCCGGGCCAATGAGTTGGATTTTCCGGTAATGGCCCTCTTCTTTGATAAAACTAACCTGAAGATCACCTCCGCGTGTTAAGATGGAAACAACGCCCTGAGTGAGCTGCATTTTTTCGGCATAGGCCAGGGCTGCAGCTGTAACTCCGGTTCCGCAGGAAAGCGTTTCCTCTTCTACTCCCCGTTCATAGGTTCGGACAAAAAGCTTTCCGTTCTTTTCTTCTGCAAAATTAATATTCAGCCCTTCTGGTGCAAATTGGGAAGAGAAACGAATTTTCCTGGCTTGTGACACAATATCCATGGTGTTAAGATTATGTCCGAACGATACATAATGGGGTGAGCCCGTATCGAGCAGGTAATATCCCGGTCCTTTCACGAGTTCGGATACTTCTCTGAGTTCCAGTTGTACCCGATAGGATTCCTGTTCCACCCCGAGGATTTTTGCCAGATGTGTTCCGTCAGGACCAATAAAGCGTTGCTCCGTTCCAGCTAACTCGCAGTTATAGGCGAATGCTGCTGCGCATCGGCCACCATTGCCGCACATGGACGCTTCACGGCCGTCAGAGTTATAATAATGCATGCGGTAATCCGCATCTTCTGCCGGCCGGATAAGAATCATTCCATCCGCCCCAATCCCTGTTCTGCGGTGGCATAGTGCAGCAATTTCTTCAGTGGATAATGAAATCCGGTTTTCCATGCCATTTATTAAAATGAAGTCGTTTCCTGCCCCATGAAATTTTTTAAAAAGTAAAACCCTGCTCTTGTCGTGTGCCATTGTGTCGGTTCTGTTTATATAGCTGACAGTTTAACGGTTTATTGCCTGCCGTATTATATTTTGCCTTTGCTTAACAATTTTTAACAAGGGTGCTAAAATAGTGAAATATTCAAGTCGTTTAGCATTTGATTGTTTCTTTGATGCGATTTGGGGAATAATTATTGTAAACCCTCCTGGCGAAAAATTGTTATCTACAAAACGGTTATTTCGACCTGGAAACGGACAAGTAATAAATTATCAGAAAACAAAGTATGTTTAATAATAAAACGAAAAAAGATGAAAAAATATGCAGGATTATTGCTTTCGGCATTATTAGGCGGCATGATTGCCCTTGTGGTTTTTATTGGTATTGCTGACCGAAACAGAAACGGTGAAGCATTAACTTCGGCTGAAGCACAGCCTGTTGAGCCACAATATATTTTTGCCTCTCAGGTGGCACCCCAGCATGTTACCTTTCCGGATTTGACTGCCGCTGCAGAAAACAGTGTACATTCGGTTGTACATATTATGACTACTTACACACGGAAAAATTCAATGTATGATTATTTTTTCCGTGATTTTTTTGGTTATCCCAACAATGAGCCCGGACGGCAGTATATGGGTTCTGGTTCAGGGGTGATTATCTCTTCCGACGGATACATAGTAACCAATAATCATGTGGTGCAGGATGCGGAGGAGATTGAGGTGTATCTGAACGATAAACGAACCTTTCAGGCAAAACTTGTAGGTACCGATCCAAGCAGCGATCTGGCTGTTATAAAGATCGACGAAACCGACCTTCCTGTGATTCCTTTTGGGAATGCCGATCAGGTAAAAGTGGGTGAATGGGTTTTGGCTGTCGGGAACCCGTTTAATTTGAATTCTACCGTAACTGCAGGAATTGTTAGTGCGAAAGCCAGAAATATTCACATTCTTCCTGATCCTGAGGGGGGTTCGGCTTTGGAATCCTTTATTCAAACCGATGCCGCAGTGAATCCAGGGAACAGTGGAGGTGCGCTGGTGAATGGTAAAGGAGAATTGATTGGCGTAAATGCTGCAATTGCTTCCGGTACCGGTTATTATACCGGATATTCCTTTGCAATCCCGGTAAGCATTGTGCGAAAAGTGACCTCCGATCTTATTGAATTCGGAGAAGTTCAACGCGCCATTCTGGGGGTATCTATTCGTGAAATTGATGGTCAGTTGGCCGATGAATTGGGCCTGAATGATTTGAAAGGAGTTTATGTGGCAGGCCTTAGCGACCACGGTTCGGCCAGGGAAGCAGGAATAAAAACCGGCGATGTGATTACCGCCGTTAACAATGTGCAGGTGAACAGTACTTCTGAATTAATGGAAGTCGTTGGCCAGCAGAACCCTGGCGATAAGGTTGAGGTGGCAGTGAACCGTAAGGGGAAAAATCATGTTTATAACGTAACCTTACAAAGTCTTAAACGCTCCGGAACCTTCGGTGAAATCGCGGAACAGTATTCCGGTAACGACCAGAAGCAGCTCGGCGCTTTTTTTGCCGACCTTACCCCGGAGGATAAAAACCGATATCAAGTTGATTTCGGTGTAAAAGTGATTCAGATTGCTAAAGGGAAATTGCAATCGGCCGGAATAAAAGAAGGGTTTGTAATAACTCACGTGGATAATAATAAGGTTAAAAATCTGGATGATTTTTATTTAATAATGGAGAATAAAAGCGGAGGTGTTTTGCTTGAAGGACTATATGCCAATGGTATACGTGCCTATTATGGGTTTGGTCTTTGATTTTTTCGATTTTTGGGATTAAAGTTTAAGTTTTCAATTGGGAAACCGGAAAAATTGTTTTATATTTCGTCGCTTTTTTCAACCCTCATGATCTAACCGAAAGGAATTACGAATGCGTCAACTTAAGATCACTAAGTCTATTACCAACAGAGAAACGGCTTCTCTGGATAAATACCTTCAGGATATAGGTAAGGAGGATATGATTACCGCTGAAGAGGAGGTGAAATTAGCGCAACGAATTCATCATGGTGATGAAATGGCGCTGGAGAAATTGGTAAAAGCTAACCTGCGTTTTGTGGTTTCTGTTTCTAAACAATACCAAAATCAAGGGCTTAGCCTTCCTGACTTGATTAATGAAGGTAATTTAGGACTGATAAAAGCAGCACGACGTTTTGATGAAACCCGCGGATTTAAGTTTATCTCTTATGCCGTATGGTGGATCAGGCAGTCTATACTTCAGGCGTTGGCAGAACAATCCCGTATCGTCAGGCTTCCCCTAAATCAGGTGGGGTCACTCAATAAAATTAAAAAGGAAAGCTCACGCCTCGAACAATTATTTCAACGTCCTCCCTCTGCCGACGAAATCGCCGAGGCTATTGATATGCCGGATTATAAGGTCGATGCTGCACTTCGGATCAATACCAAATACATCTCCATGGATGCTCCTATGCCACAGGATGAAGAAATGAAATTCCTCGATACCTTCGTGCCTGAAGACCAAAAAAACACCGATTCGGAATTGATTCAGGAATCCCTCTCCCAGGAAATTCAGCGCTCTCTCGCCACATTAACAAAAAAAGAGCGGGATGTAATTAATATGTATTATGGCATTGGTATGAACCATGGCTACACCCTCGAAGAAATTGGCGCTAAATTTGACCTTACCCGCGAACGGGTTCGCCAGATTAAGGAAAAAGCTATACGAAGGTTAAAACATAATTCACGCAGCCGCTTGCTGAAAGCCTATCTTGGGCAATAACCTGCCCCATGGCCTTTCTGCTTTCTGTATTATTCGTATCCTTTATCCTTGATTTGCTGATTCAACACCGCCGTGTTTCCGTCATATCTTAATCGTGAGCCCATGATATAAAAGGCTTCCAGTGGATCTTTATCCAGAATCAACCCGTATAATGTTTCTGCATTGGGAATACTGTCCAGTGCCGTGTAAGCTTCGTAGGTGTATTCCAGAAAGGCTACGTCTTCTGTGATCCCCCGGTTGTCGAGCAAAAAACCGTTGTCGAGGGGAGTGGGGTAGGTGTATGTTCCACCCCGTAGCAGGTCGGTAGGATGTGGATAGCTGATAATATGTGATTTATCGCTCGAAAGCAAGACTGGAACCAACTGATTGTAGTTGCCTTTCGTTTTATACACAATCAATGGCGGTTCTGCCAGCACTGTTTCTTTAATTCCTGTTTCTGCTTTCATCTTCTCATCGGCTTTTTCTCCATTGCGAATGCAGCTGCACGAAAAAATTATCAGCGCAACGCCTGTCAATACAGCGAGCTGAATTGTCTTCATAAAAATTATTGTTTAATAAATTTTGTCATTTTCGTCTCGTCTCCGGAAATCACCTGAATCCTATAGATTCCTTTTTCTAATTGCCCGACAGGGATTCGGTCAGAGGACTTATCGGAGTTGGTGGAATACACGATTTTTCCGGTAAGGGTGCTGATTTCTATTTTCCCCTGCTGCGGAAGCTGGAATGATGGAATGGTAATCCATTCAGAAGCTGGATTTGGGTAGATATGCAGCCTTTTTTTTGAATAATCATAGAATCCGATGGGTGATCTTGAGATTTGCAGGTCAAGATCATAAGTCCCGGTTTCCCCTTCAAAATAGGGAGCAACCAGAAAGTGCAGTGCCCCACCGTTCCGGAGGGTTATCGGTCCGGTGCAAACATCGTCGTAGGCATCCGACCATTCTGTGCCGTTATGGTACGACCATAAAACATCATTGGTATAGGTTTGGCCGTTGCCTGAATTATACGAATCATGGACCCTCGCCGTTATCGTATAATCATATCCTTGGGGTAACTCTACGCGATAGAAATCAAGGTCGGAACCATGGTGAGAATTGGCTCCTGGTGTATGCATTGTGGTTGTATTTCCGCTGAACGAAAGCATAAAGGCATAGGCCGAGTTCATCTCGTCGTTATTTTCATAGCTGTCGGCGAAGATTTGTGGCCCCTGCACCACGACTTTTATGGGGTTTGTATAATAGGTACTTCCTGCCAGTTGCCATGAACCGCCTTCTTCAAGAAAAAGACAAGCCATCAGATAAGTCCCTGGCGTAACATTCAGCGAAGAAGAGGTAAAGGTATATTCATTATAATAAAAGGATTGTAATTGTACAGGTGATGTGGTCATAATGGTTTCGGCCAGGCTACCATCCAGGTAATAAAGGGAGATGTCAAATACGCCATTGAAGGTAGTTCCGCCATAGTTTCCCAGTGCCACATCTACGGTAACCGATTCATGCTGCTGAAGAGTTGTTCCTCCAATTACTGTGATGTCACTGTATAATTCGATAAAATTGCTGTATTGCACGGCAAGATATACCAGATTCATATAATTCCCATCGCTGGTTAAAAACCAGTTTAACCCCTCTGGCCGGTAGAATATACCAACATAATAGCTTCCGGGGAGCATAGAGAGTAATCCGTCGGTCTGAAAGGTGAGCCCATTGGTGAAATGGTATCCGCCTTCGAGTTGTTGGTTCGTAATTATTTCAATAAAATCAACAAAAACTCCCTCTTCATCGAATACTGCGGCACAGAAATCACCGGAGAATATATCTGTTCCATAATTGGCAATATCCGTATAGACCGAAAAGCTGTCACCATATCCGATAGGACTGGAACTAATTTGAACAAAATCGTATAAACGGAGATCAATGGAAGCAGTGCCACCCCCTCCACCCCCTCCGCCATCGGGTGGTTGTATTCCGATAACCGCCTGGTGTCCAGAATTATAGCCTCCTGTTCCGCCTCCTGTGCCTGTACCTGAGGGATCCAGTGCATCCACTGCGAAATAGCCGTCGTAATAACCGCCCCAGCCCCAATTCATGTGTAGAAAATCATTGGTATCGAAGCCATCGCAAACAAAAGCGTGCCCTCCCCCTGATCCAAAACCGGCATAGAGTATCGGCCGCGAAGCATTCAGTTCCTGCTTCAAAACATTTATCCATTGTGACGTAGTATAGTTGTTGCGTTCTATGCCCTGTAACCCCTGGTCATATCCAAAATATTCCTGTAAGGCAAATTCGGCACAGTGCTGGGTTGGGCTTTGACTGCTAATTACATAGGCGCCCGAACTTTGGGGGCTATAATTCATTTCAACGCTAACACCCACATGGAAAGTTAAGGTGGCAACGGCTGTATTTGCTGAGGTAACATTATTGGGCATTTGTGCCCATTGATAGGTTTCTGATCCGAAATTGGCCGATAATGTGCCGTAGTTTTCGTGGTTGTAAGAGTGAAATCCTGCGCCTTGTTCCGGATAGTTCCAGTATTTCATGATTTGAGTCATTGCCGTTGCTACACATCCCGACACTGAACCGCCCGGGCAAAGTGCATTGTAGTGTGGGCTTTGGTTCCATGAAGTGGTTAACAGTGGATTTACATTGCCTTTGAGAGAAGGTACCATTTTGGGTGAATCAAGATACCTTGACCATAACCGGCTTATGTGATCCGGAGGATCTTCGCCTGCGTTGATAACCTGCGCAATCTGCTGCCTGAGATCAAACAACCATTTTACTACCGCAGGGGGAATATCTGTACCTGTGAAGTTGCTTGTTAGTGAATACGCAAGCACCGGAATTACTCCGTCGTCGGCCGATACAATAATATATCCTTTCTCCGAAACGAAATTAAAAATGTAAAAAAGCCTCAAGGTGTCAGCCGATAAACCGGAATCACCAGGATGATCCGACTCGACCAACTCGAGGTTGATTTCATTATACTGATTCATGGAGAAAAGAAAATTGTGGGCAGCCTGGCGTGCCGTTTCTTCCGGAACAAAGCCTGCCATAAGCCATACAGGAAAAAAAAGCCACAAAAGAATCAGAATCTGTGCGCGCATGAAAGTAGAATTTGGTAACAGCTATTTTTACGCCTGTGAAAATACATCATATTTTTATAAGATGCAAGTGATTGTTTCTCATAGTTTTTAGAATGAATCAACTGGTTTTAACTGGCTCGTAGCCGCTTAGGAAATAAATTATAAGCGGATAAACAAAAAAACT
>Ga0265294_10002153_pt1 | contig 26030 bp, 19 predicted proteins | sample MunlanPumphouse3_FD_192504 | JGI IMG/M metagenome (GOLD analysis project Ga0265294, IMG submission 192504) | Groundwater microbial communities from a municipal landfill in Southern Ontario, Canada - Pumphouse #3 | ecosystem: Environmental > Aquatic > Deep subsurface > Groundwater | place... | reverse complement strand
ATAAAAAAGAGGGGGCTTGACTTTTTGAAAATAAAATTGGAGAATTGATTATAAGATAATTAACTTGGATTAATTGGGATTATAATTTTTTATCGGACAACAATGAATTGAAAACAATTTCTACCTTTGCGGTGTTAATACATAATTCTAAAGCATATGAAAATTTTTTTATTATTTATTCTACTAAGTTTCCTTGTTTCTTCTACTTATGCCCAAGTCTTTGAAACATTGCAGTCTGATAATTACTTAAAAGTATTAGAGGATACTGTAAAAAGAAGTATGATATCCACTTATACTTATTCTGATTATAGAAAAGATGCCTTTCATGTATTATATTTATCAACAAGTAGTGATACTACTCATTCTCTAATAATAGATGATAATCTAAATATTATTGATAATAAAATACTCAACAATGTGGCATTTCCTCCAGTTTTTTTCTGTAATAATAAAATTTATAAATTTTGGGCAGGAGTTGCCGGAACTTATCCATCTAGTTATTTTACGTTTATATCTTTAATAACTCTTGATAGTCTTGGGGATATAATAAGAACAGATACGATAATGAGAGAAGCTGACGATACCATAAAATGGGAGGTTAGTTATGATAGAAAATTAATGTTAGACGATAAAAATTTTCTTATTGCAGTAAGAGAATTAAATGACACCGATGGTTATTATTCATTTAGGACAGATAAATTAAAGATTATTAAGTTCGATACATTAGGGAATGTTCTTAAAACAAAAATATATTACTCTTCTTATCAGGACTATGACATTGTTGAAATGCCTAATAATATTATGTTATCTATAGTAGGAGGAACTGGTTTTCTCAATATGTATGATAAAAATAAGATATATTATCTTAATAAAGAAACATTAGAACCAGAGGATAGTATTATGGGTTATTTTACACGTAATATGACTAAGATAAATGATTCTCTCTTTGCATTTCATAATTCTTATGCTCAACTTTTGCGTGGCTATCCAGCAGATACCGTTTCAAACATTTGCCTAATGAATATTAATAATAAACGTCATATAAATATTGATTTACGATATTATACTGATTTTAGTAGCAATAGTATTAATATGAGTTTCGAATCACAACCAATGGTAAAAGTAATTGATTTCAAAACAACGGATTCTATTTATGCCTGTTATCTTATGCGTGATGGTTATTATAGTTATTGTGACATAGAGATATGTAATTTTAATATTAATGGGGATACTAATTTTACAAACAGAATAAATCTAAGTACAGGAGGCTTTAAACAAATACAGGGCATTCATGCTACAAATGATGGAGGTATATTGCTTTTAGCTTTCTCTTTAGATGACGGATATATAGGGAAACACTCTACATGGATATTAAAATATCATCCTAATGGATTAATTAATATAAGAAATATCGAAACAGGAGAAAAAGAAACAATAAAAGTTTATCCAAATCCTGCAAGAGATTATATCAATGTAGATATTGAATCAACTAATTTTAAGCAAAGTCATATTGAGTTATATGATATGCAAGGCAAATTAGTTAAGAAAGCGAAGCTTAAATCAAAGCAAGAAAATAGGGTTGATGTTTCTAATCTAAATGCAGGAGCTTATACTTATAATGTATCTCTTAATGCTAAAACTATTAGTGGAAAGATTATTGTTGGGAAGTAAAGAATTAATTTTAAATACATTGAAACTATGAAAAAGACAAGTATTCTTATTTTGCTATCATTGATACTAAGTACAGGTATCAACGCACAAACCCTTACAGAAATTTACAGTAATGATGATTTTAAGGTAAAAGAATTTACGGGGGATTTCCCAGAAATCTTTATAATAAATAATAAAGATGACGATACAATTTGGGTGTCTTATTTTGATCAAACTCTTGAAAATTCTAAAATTATCTCATTAACTAAAGATTTAAATATCATATCCAATACACTTATAAATTATCCCCCTATTGTATTAAAATCATTTGAATATAAGATTAATGATAAATTTTATCGAGTAAGTTATAAAAATCAAGACACATTGCAATTTAGATGTTTTGATAGAAATGGTAATAATTTAATAGATAAATCTTTATGGATTAAAAATAATGAAGATACTCTGTGGATAAACACTATGGAATATTTTAAATATAGAAGTTTAAGTAATAATAATTTTTTACTTATTGCAAATGCTCAATACCCTTCTAATACTGATGAATATGGTTCAGACGCCATAAGATTAATTTTATTTGATACATTAGGAAATATATTAAATACTAAAACATATCCTCTTAAATCATTTATAATAGAAACTCGTATTTGTGAAGTTGGGGAACATTTGTTACTTGAAAAAGTTCCATTTACAGCATCACCTAATGAATATTTTTGTTATCGAGGAATTTCATACATTAATAAGGAAACCTTAGAAATAGAAGACAGTATTCCTCGAGGTCCATTTGTTGATACATTACCTAATGGTGAAATACGTAGGAGTCATCATCTTAACAATATAATAGCAATAAATGATACAACCTTTGCAGGTCTATTTCAGGGGCCTGATTATATAAAGATAAATATTTACAATAAAAAAACCAAAGAAATTATCCATCAAATTAAGCCTACTACATCAACTAATATTTCTACTGAAAATCATAATAACTTTTACGTTGATAGATTTGTATTTAATAATACAGATTCAATTTATACTCATTATGTAGATAATGGCTCTTTAACATTGTTGAATTTTAGTGCAACTGGTAATATTAATTTTCAATATAAACTCTTATTTTCGAGTGATTATATAAAAAATAATGGTGTTATAGGAATGAAAATAACAGAAGATGGGGAAGTTATTATTGCCACATATGGCTATACTATGCAACCTAACTTTAAAGTAGTACGATGGCTGATAAAATTTAATCCAGACGGTTTAGTTAATTTAACCGATATTGAAACAGGAGATAAAGAAACAATAAAGGTTTATCCTAATCCTGCAAGAGATTATATAAATGTAGATATTGAGTGTACAAACTTCAAGCAAAGTGATATTGAGTTATTTGATATGCAAGGTAAATTAGTTAAGAAAGCGAAGCTTAAATCAAAACAAGGAAATAGGGTTGATGTTTCTAATCTGAATGCAGGGGCTTATACTTATAATGTATTTATTAATGGGAAAACTATTAGTGGAAAGATTATTGTTGGGAAGTAAAACGAGTAAAGTTAATCAAAGTTATTACTATTGAGTTAAGACAATAAGGATAAAATATTCTGTAAAACTATTGACAATTAAAGATATATTTCGTATATTTGCATAATAGAAACAATGGGATTAAGTCCTTGAGATTTTCTATTGCAAATTACCCTTAAATTTCCTTAAAATAAAATGATGCACATCTTTCACCCCGAAAGATGTGCATCATTTGGTATGAAAGATGTACATCTTTCGGGTATTGAAACAGCGTTTCAGTAATTTATTACAGCGTATTAATTTTTTATTCCTTTGATTCACGAAACTCTTTCAGTGATTCAGTAAATTATTACGCTGTTTCAATTTCCTTTCTCTTTGTTTTGAGATTCTGTCTAAATAATAGGGGACGGGATTTTCGTAAAATGCTCATTTTCTTTGATTTTATTTGTTAGTATTGATAAAAAATTCTACCTTTGCATCCTCTTTTTGAAAAAGGTGCTGCTTACTCAGCCATGACGTTTTTTGAAAGGAATAAGTTTATTGTTTAACCCGATTTAGTAAGAAATCACATTTAGAAATCATTTTAGAATGAGAGAATTAAAAGACATTATGCCTTTAGAAGACTTTGATTGGTCATCAATTGGTAAGAAAAAAAATGTGTATAGTAAGAGTGAGCAAGAAACTTTAACTGAGGCTTATGAAAACACATTTAGTCAATTAGCAGAACAACAAGTTGTTGAAGGTGTAATTGTTGCAAAAACCGACCGTGAGGTCGTAATTAACATTGGCTTTAAGTCAGATGGTATAATTCCTTTATCAGAAATTAGATACAATCCAGACTTTAAGGTTGGTGACAAAATTGAAGTTTATGTTGAGAGTCAAGAAGATGCTGGTGGACAGCTTATTCTTTCTCACAAAAAAGCATTAATATTAAGATCTTGGGATAGAGTTAATACAGCTTTCGATACTCAAGAAATTATTAATGGTTACGTAAAGAGCAGAACAAAGGGTGGTTTAATTGTTGATATATACGGAATTGAAGCTTTCCTTCCTGGAAGTCAAATTGATGTTAAGCCTATTCGTGACTACGATGTTTATGTTGATAAAATTATGGAATTCAAGGTTGTTAAGATTAACCATGAATATAAAAACGTTGTTGTATCTCATAAAGCACTTATTGAAGACGAGATTGAATCTCAAAAAGCTGAAATTATTGCAAGCCTTGAAAAAGGACAAGTTCTTGAAGGTATTGTTAAGAATATCACATCTTATGGTGTATTTATTGACCTTGGTGGTGTTGATGGTCTTATCCATATCACTGACCTTTCATGGGGTAGAATCAATCACCCAGAAGAAATTGTTGAATTAGATCAAAAGATAAATGTTGTTATCCTTGACTTCGACGAATCTAAAAAACGTATTGCATTAGGACTTAAACAACTTACTCCTCATCCATGGGATGCATTGAGTGAGGAATTGAAAGTTGGTGATAAGGTTAAGGGAAAAGTTGTTGTTATTGCTGACTATGGTGCTTTTGTTGAAATAGTTCCTGGAGTTGAAGGTCTTATCCACGTTACAGAAATGTCATGGAGCCAACACTTAAGAACTGCTCATGATTTCTTAAAAATAGGTGATGAATTAGAAGCAGTTATTCTAACTCTTGACCGTGAAGAAAGAAAGATGTCATTAGGTATTAAACAACTTATTCCAGATCCTTGGACTGATATCGTTAACAAATATCCAGTTGCTAGCAAGCATGAAGCTATTGTTAGAAACTTCACAAACTTTGGTATCTTTGTTGAACTTGAAGAAGGAGTTGATGGTTTAATCCATATCTCTGACCTTTCATGGAGCAAGAAAATCAAACACCCAGCAGAATTTACTAAGGTAGGAGAGAAAATCCAAGTAGTTGTTCTTGAAGTTGATGTTGATAGCCGCCGTTTGAGCTTAGGACATAAACAACTTGAAGAAAACCCATGGGATGTTTTTGAAACTATCTTCACAATAAACTCTATTCATAAAGGAACAATTATGAATACAAGTGATAAAGGTGGTGCAACTGTTTCTCTTCCTTACGGAGTTGAAGCTTTCTGCCCTAAATCACAATTAGCTAAAGAAGATAAATCAAATGCTAATGTTGATGAGCAAATGGATTTCAAGGTAATTGAATTCTCTAAAGACAACAAGAAAATTGTTGTATCTCACGCAAAGACATGGCAAGCAGATGAACCAAAAGAGGATAGAAAATCTTCAACAGAAGAAAAAACTATGAAGAAACTAAATGAAAATTTAGAGAAAACTACTCTTGGTGATCTTGATGTTTTAGCTAACTTAAAAGAAGAAATGACAAAGAACGAACAAGAATAAATTCAATGTTTTTCGTACTAAAACGCCTAAACTGCAAAGTTTAGGCGTTTTTTATTTGAATGAACTTATAATTAATGTAACTTTGCAATCGTTCACAGTGTGTAATATTGATTTTCTAACATTAAAAAGGGATAAATTATGAAGCGTTTATATTTTTTATTACTATTAGCATTATTGCCAATTATATCTTTTTCTCAAGGTATTAACGCAATCTATTCTTTCACAACTTATGATATTCCCTCTCAAAAGCCTTATGTAGAGATCAACACATCAATAGATGGGAACAGTCTTGTTTATGTGAAAGATAAAGATTCAAAAGAAACAGGACTTGTTGAGCTTACAATTATCATAAAACAAGATTCGATAATAAAATATGTTGAGAAAAGAGACCTAAGGATAAATAAGTCTCAGTCCAATGCTTCAGTCTTAGATATTCAAAGAATAGTTTTAGATAATGGTAGATATAAAGCAGAATTTGAGATAAAGGATAAAAACGATTCAAAGCCAGCTCTAAAGATTGAAGATGCTTTCGAGATTAATTATACAAAAAATCAAATAGCTGTTTCTGGAGTTCAATTAATTGATTCATACCAAAAAACTAATACCCAGAACATTCGTTCAAAGAATGGTTACGACATAATGCCTTATCTATTTGATGCAGTTGATGAACACAAAAATCAAATAACTTACTATGCTGAAATATACAATGCAGACAAGGAGTTTGGATTAGATAATTACTATGTTGTCTCTGTTGTTTTGGAAGATATTAAGACAGGAAAGAAATACCAAGAAATTCAAAAGATAAGAAGAGAAAAAGCAAAGGAAGTAACAATTGAGATGGGAAGTCTTGATATTGAAACCTTGCCTCAGGGAGGTTATTACTTAGTTGTTGAGGCAAGAGATGGCAAGAACATACTTTACGCATACAGTAAGACTGGTTTCTTTAGGTATTCTAAATTGTCAGCAACAGATATTGAGATATTACCTTTGGATGCTTTTGTCCACAACATAAAAGAAGACCAGATTGATGACTATATATATTCCATTACTCCAATTGCAAGTGATGATAAGAAAGCCAATCTAAGGCATATAGTTATTAAATCTACATTTGAAGAGAAACAGTATTTCTTGTATGCTTTCTTTAGGAATATCAACCCTGAGAACCCAAATGGAGAATGGAAATACTATAAAGAGCAAGTTGATTATGTTAATGAGAAATACTCAACACAAATTAAGAAAGGCTACCAAACCGAAATGGGAAGAGTATATCTTCAATACGGTAAACCAGATATTTTAATTGATGAGAAGTTTAAATCAACCTCAGGCACTCGAGTAAGATCCGTTGCCGACCAAGTAGGAAACAATGAAGCTGTTGATTATCCTGCAGATGGTATAACATATATGCCATATCAAATTTGGAAATACAAGAAAACACCATTTGGAGAAGTAAATAAAGGGTTTGTATTCTATGCACCTCAAAACAATTTAATAGAATATCAACTTCTTCACTCAGATGCAAAGGGTGAGCCATCCGATAGATTTTGGGAACATCGCCTAACAAGAAATGCATTGAACGAAGGGATTGAAGGAGCGGCAGGAATTCAATTTAGAAAAGGTTACTAAGCAAAAAGCGTATGTCTAAGGTTGCTGTTGTAATTCTAAATTGGAATGGGGAAGGGATGCTTAAAACCTATCTTCCCTCAGTTATTGAGCATTCAAAAACTGCTGAAATAATTGTTGCCGACAATGGCTCAACAGACAATTCAATTGCGTTTCTTAAATCAGAGTATCCTCAAATTCGCATAATAGATAATAAAGAAAACTTTGGCTTTGCAGAGGGTTACAATTTAGCCTTAAAGGAAGTAGAGGCGGAGTATTATGTCCTCTTAAATTCTGATGTGGAAGTAAGTCCTAATTGGATAGAACCCATTATTGAACTAATGGATAAAGACCAAATGATAGCTTGCTGCCAACCCAAACTCCTTTCCTACTTAGAGAGAGCCAAGTTTGAATATGCAGGAGGGGCAGGAGGGTTCATTGATTACTTAGGTTATCCGTTTTGCAGGGGTAGATTATTCAATAGTGTGGAAGAAGACAAGGGGCAGTATGATGATGAGAAGGAAGTGTTCTGGGCAACAGGAGCCTCGTTATTTGTTCGCTCAAGCGTATATTGGCACTTAGGGGGTTTAGATAAAGACTTCTTTGCACACCAAGAAGAAATAGACTTTTGTTGGAGAGCAAAGAATGAAGGATATAAGATATTCTATTGTCCAAAATCAGTTTGCTATCACTATGGTGGTGGTTCGCTAAACAAAACCTCACCTTTCAAAACCTTCCTTAACTTTAGAAATAACCTCTACCTACTATATAAAAACCTACCACCAAAGAACAGATTACAAATCTTTACAAAGCGTTTTTTCTTAGATATTGTTGCTGCATTTTTCTTCCTTCTCAAAGGAAATGTTGGAGAGTTCCTTGCTGTTTTCAAAGCTTATATTGAATTTATTAAAACAAAAGAAAAGATAAAATCAAAACGCCAACCAATCAAAAACTCAAACCTAAAAGGCATTTACCCAAATAGCATTGTCTTTGATTACTACCTTAGATCGAAAAAGAAATACTCAGACCTTAAATTCTAATCCTGTGACAATAAAATATAAATTAGAAGATTCTTTTGGCCCAATTGGTAGTTTTTCAGGCAAGATTACCTTCTTTGCGTTATTAATTATGATGCTAACTTATCAGTTTACCCCTTTTGCATTAATCATTCTCCTTATTCCAGCTTTCATTGGCTTTTCTAAAACGCATATATTTATTGACCCCGAGAAGTTTAGAGTAAGGTTTTCGACAACTGTCTTTGGCTTAATACCAACTGGGAAGTGGATTGATATAGATGACGAAATGGAGATAGGGATTAGGAAAAACCAAGAGCAGTGGCAGTATATAGGCTTATCAAATAAATCCCTGCGACTAAAACAAAAATCCTATAAAATAGTCCTTTACAAAACCCATAATAAACCTCTTCTAACCCTTAAATACGTTAGCACAATAGAAGAAGCTGAAAAAGAACTTAACCGCTTAGCTCTTATGTTGGGAATGGAGTAATATTATTTCAGGAAGGATTCTACGGCTAATTTATAGCCTTTTAGACCAAAGCCGAATATGCTTCCTTGGCAAGAAGGTGCAATAAGACTGATGTGGCGATAGGGTTCACGGTTTAGGATATTGGAGATATGAACTTCAACAACTGGAGAGGTTATGCTTTTGACTGCATCGGCAATTGAAACAGAGGTATGGGTATAACCACCTACATTTAAAATTATTCCATCATAGGAAAAGCCTGTTTCGTGAAGCTTGTTTATGATTTCTCCTTCAACGTTTGATTGAAAATAGTCAAATCTTATGTGTGGGTAATCCTTAATAAGTTTCTCGAAATAGTCCTCAAAACTTATTTCTCCGTAGATTTCTTTCTCTCTAATGCTTAAAAGGTTTAGGTTGGGCCCGTTAATAATAATTATTTTCATTTGCTTATTGTTTTTATCCATCTAAGGATTTCTTTTGAATCAGGAATTAAAAGTATTGTCTTTTCTTTGTCAAGCACGAAAAAGGTAGGCACTGTGTGGAGATAGGCTTTTATGATTTCTCTATCATTTTCATTCCAAGCATTTATCCAGTTTTGGGGAACGCAGTCTATATTATCTAACCAATAATCCTTTTCAACGTCTGGCAAAACAGCTAATAGGGTTAGTTTCTTCTCTTTAATCAAGTTGTTTAAGCTCTCGTTCTTGATTAGTTTCTTCTTTATCTTTTCGCAATCCTCACATTCTGGGTTATAGAAATAGAGTATGATATAATCTGTTTTTATATCATAGAGGTTTTCCTTTGCCTTGTTTTCTTGTTTTGAATGCTCTGGAGTTATATAGCTAAAGTCCATAAACCTTTCCTTCTCTTGTGAAAATCCAATAAGTGAAAGGAATATAAGATTTAGGAAAAGGATTATGGTCCTTAGCATATATTGTTTATTTATAGTGTTACTGTTTCGCCTTTTGAAGGGATATAAACCTTTTGATATCCGTTTTCGTTAAGGGTGTTTGAGAAGTTGATTTGTGTTTGTTCTTCTCCGTGAACAAGGAATATGTTTTTGATTTTCGTTTTATCTTGACATTCCAAGAATTGTAGAAGTTCCATATAGTCAGCATGAGCAGAGTAGGAATCAAGTCTTCTAATTTCTGCCTTAACATGGTATTGGGTTCCAAAAATTGAAACAATCTTATCTCCTCTAAGGATTTTTGCTCCCAAAGTGCTTGGTGCGCAGTATCCAACTCCAAGAATTGTTGTTCTCTTGTCTGAAATATTATTTGCAATATGGTGTTTAACTCTTCCAGCTTCCATCATCCCAGATGCTGATATAATTATCATTGGACCATGTATTGAGTTAAGACTCTTTGATTCCCCTGTTGAGCGAACATAGTGAAGACGGTCAAATCCAAATGGGTCCTTGTCTGTTTTCATATATTCTTTCATATCATCATTAAAGCATTCTGTATGTAGTCGCATTATATTTGTTGCGTTTAAACTTAGGGGACTATCTACATAAACATCAATGTCGGGAAGCATTCCACTTCTTTCAAGCTTATCTAAGGCATGAATTATTTCCTGAGCCCTACCAATTGCAAATGAAGGTATTATTAGTTTCCCTTTTTTCTTGCAACACGTGTCTATAACTGCACTAAGTAGTTTTTGTTCCGAGAGGTCAACTGGGTCATGAAGCCTATCGCCATAGGTGCTTTCCATAATGATATAATCAGCTTGAGGAAAGGGTTGAGGATTTTTTAAAATACGTTTTGAATATCTTCCAATATCTCCTGTAAATGCTATTTTAACATCTTTTCCTTCTTCATTGATTTTAATATTTACCGTTGCACTACCAAGGATATGCCCATTGTCGGTAAACTTAATTGAAATATCTCTATCTATAAAGAATTCTTTTTCATAAGGAATTGAAATGAAATATTGCATTGCCTCTTGAGCATCTTGCATGGTATAGAGTGGCTCAACTGGGTCTTTTCCTTGGCGAGCTCTTTTCTTATTAAATGTGTAAGTATCTAACTCTTGAATGTTTCCGCTATCTGCAAGCATAATTGAACAAAGATCTCTTGATGCTGGGGTGGTGAAAACTGTTCCTTTAAAACCAAGTTTAACAATATAAGGTATAAGTCCTGAGTGGTCAATGTGAGGGTGGGATAGGAAAAGATAATCAATTTCCGAGGGTTCAAAGCCAAGCTCCCTATTCATTGAGTCTGTCTCCAAGCCTTTACCTTGAAACATTCCACAATCTAATAGTATTTTCTTTCCTGAATTAGTAGTGATTAAGTGTTTGCTACCAGTTACTTCTTTTGCTGCTCCTAAAAATTCTATTTTCATAAGTTATTTGTTTTAACGATAAGCAAAGATATGTTTATTTTTGCAATAGTTATTATGTTACTTATAAAATAACGAAGGGATTTGCCTAATTAGTTTGTTCCTTACTCAAAACTTTCATTTTTAATGTAAATCTCTTATAGTAGAGAATTGCAGCAGTAAGAAGTCCTGCGGAAAAGCCTGCAAAAATGCTCCAAGAACCAAGTTTGAAAACAAAGCCACAAATGTATGCAAAAGGAATAGCAATTAATGTATAAGAAATAAAAGCATATTTCATTGGTTTAGCAACATCGTTTAGCCCTCTTAAAGCTCCAAGGAATAGGACTTGGGAGCCATCAATGAGTTGGAAGAAACCAGCAACAATGAAAAACTGAGCAGCAATTGCAACAACTTCTTTATCAGGAGAAAATATGCTTGCAATAGGTTTTCCAAATAAAATAAAGATTAAACCAAAAAATCCCATTATTAATATTGTAATATGATAACCAGCCTTGAAGTGTTTCTTGATTTCTCCAATATTCTTTCTTCCATATTCTTGACTAATCAAAACCGTTGTGGCACTTGCAAGGCCAGATGCCATTAGGAAGGTTGTTCCAACAATGGTAATAACAATATGATATCCTGCAAGAGTTGTTTTCCCAACCCATCCCATCATTATTGTGATAAATAGGAGTGAGGCAAACTCTAAAAACATTTGTCCAGATATTGGCATGCCAAGCCTTAGTATGATTTTTTGGGTGTGAAATGTCATATTCCTCCAAGAAAAGAAAAGGAAGTACTTCCTATATTTTTTATGAACAATAAGAAAAATAAAGAAAGCTATTGGCATAGTTATTTTTGCAATAAGAGTTGCAATTCCAGCTCCAGTTATACCAAGTGCAGGAAAGCCAAACTTACCATAAATTAAAACATAGTTTAGGATTATGTTTAGAATATTGGCAGAAATTGTTATTATCATTGCATTCTTTGTATTCCCTATTCCTTCTAAAAATTGTTTGAAAGTAAGGAAGATAAGACTTGGAATAAAAGAAATTGAAATAATTAAATAATAAGGTCGGCAAGTTTCAATAACATCTTGAGGTTGTCCAAAATAACTAAGAAATGGAAAGAGTAAGAAAAGGACAGAAAGCATTATTAATCCAATAATAGTATTAAGGGCAATAGAGTTTTGGAATAGCATTGATATCTTTCTATGCTCTCCTCTTGCAAATCCTTGACCAGTAAGGGGTGTAAGTGCCATCGCTATCCCCATTCCAAACATAAGAACATTCATAGAAACAGATCCAGCAAAAGCAACTGCAGCCAAAGAAGTAGCACCCAATTGTCCAACCATAATAGCATCTACCATTTGTGTAAAAGATTGTCCAACAGAAGATAATATTATTGGCAGAGCAAGATTGAAATTAGACCTATAATAGGATTTGTTTAAAAGCATGTCCTTTTATTTTTTGCAAAGATAGGGATGATTTTTGTGTAGTATAAGATTTTTTTGTACTTTTGAAGATTAATATTACCTATAAAGTATATATATGCAAACAATTTTAATTCTTGATTTTGGTTCTCAATATACCCAGCTAATAGCTCGTAAGGTTAGAGAGCTTAATGTTTATTGTGAGATACATCCTTATAATAAAATACCTAATATAACTTCCGAAATAAAGGGAGTTATTCTTTCAGGTAGTCCTTTTAGTAGTATGGATGAAAACTCTCCTAAACCGGATTTATCTTCTTTTAAAGGCAAGATGCCTCTTTTGGGTGTTTGCTATGGAGCTCAATATATGGCTCATATTGCTGGGGGAACAATTCTTCCTTCAGAAATAAGAGAGTATGGAAGAGCAAACTTAAACAGTGTTGATAAAGAGTCTAAACTTCTAAAAGGAATATCTCCTGGTTCACAAGTATGGATGTCTCATGGTGATACAATCTTAGACCTTCCATCAAACTTTAAGGTAATTTGCTCAACTGACAATGTTCATAATGCAGGCTACAAAATTGAAGAGGAAGAAACTTACGCAATACAATTTCACCCAGAGGTAACGCATTCTCTTGATGGGATAAAATTACTAAAGAACTTTGTTGTTGATATTTGTGGTTGTGTTCAAGACTGGACTCCAGATAGTTTTGTTGAAACCACAATTAGCAATCTTAAGAAAGAATTAGGAGACGATAAAGTTGTTTTAGGCTTATCGGGAGGTGTTGATAGTTCTGTTGCAGCAATCCTTCTTCATAGAGCAATAGGTAAAAACCTAAATTGTATTTTTGTTGATAATGGACTACTGAGGAAGAATGAATTTGAAAATGTTCTTGAGTCATATAAGGGCTTAGGATTAAATGTTGTTGGAGTTGATGCAAAACAATTGTTCTATTCAGCTTTGAAAGGGCTTACTGACCCAGAACTAAAACGTAAGGCAATAGGAAAAACCTTTATTGATGTCTTTGATTCTGAGGCTACAAAAATAAAAGATGTTAAGTGGTTAGCTCAAGGAACAATTTATCCTGATATTATTGAATCAGTTTCAGTTAAAGGACCTTCTGCAACAATAAAATCCCACCATAATGTTGGAGGACTTCCAGACTATATGAAGTTAAAGATTGTTGAGCCTCTAAAAACTCTTTTCAAAGATGAGGTTAGGAGAGTAGGGAGATCAATGGATATTAAACAAGAGCTATTAGGTCGCCATCCTTTCCCTGGTCCTGGTTTAGCAATTAGAATATTATCTGATATAACCGAAGAAAAAGTTAGAATACTACAAGAGGTTGATAATATCTTTATTCAAGGTCTTAAGGATAGTAACTTATACGATAAGGTTTGGCAAGCAGGAGCAATGCTTCTTCCTGTTCAGTCGGTCGGAGTTATGGGAGATGAAAGAACTTATGAAAATGTTGTTGCCCTAAGAGCTGTTGAGAGCAATGACGGAATGACAGCTGACTGGTCACATCTTCCTTATGAATTCTTAGCAGATATATCAAATGCTATTATTAATAAAGTTAAGGGTGTAAATAGAGTGGTTTATGATATTTCTTCAAAGCCACCTGCAACAATTGAATGGGAATAAACTTAAAAATTAATTGGCTATGAATCGTTTTTTGAGTTATTTATTATTAAGCTTTATATCTTTTGCTTGTGTAGGGAATTCTTACGCAAAAGAAGTTAAGGATGACATTTATCCAGACAAAACTCTAACCCTTTATAAGAAGAAAACATTAAAGATTGCAATGTTTTTGCCTTTGGCTTATGATAAAATTGAAGAACTTGATTTCACAAAATTTAATATTGAAGAAAAGAAAAGAATTAAGTATCGTTGTTTTGAATATATAACTTTTTATGAAGGAGCAAGGATAGCTTTAGAGAAGTTGGAGGCTGAGGGTTATGCTGTCTCTCTATATGTTTATGATGTTGGAGAAGACGATGTAAATCAAATGAACACTCTTTTATCTAACCCTGAAATAAAGACAATGGATTTGATTATTCCTCTGGTGTTTCAAAAGTCATTTGCCTTGGTTAGTGAGTTCTCAAATCAGAACAAGATACCAATAATAAATCCAATGAGTCCTAACTCATCAATTATTGAGAACAGCCCTTATACTTTTAAGATTCAGCCCTCATATACTGCAGATGTTGAAACCATTCTGAGATATATTAAGATTAATTTCCCAAATCCAAACATAACTTTAGTTTTCACTCCAAGTGAAAAAAACATTGTTGAAATGTATCAAAAAGGAATAGAAAAAGAAGGTTGGTCTTGGATAGGGATTGATTATAATAAATATTCAAGAAGATTGTTTGAGAAAGTAGATCCAAATAAGGATAATATATTTATTTCTGTTGTTGATAAAGGAGATTATAAGATGAATGAAGCTTATGCAAACACAATTCTTTCTCAGTTGAATAATAAAAGAAATCTCCCAGATGTTAACCTAATAGCTCAATATAGTTGGTTAGATTATCCTTCTATTGATTTATCTCGAATTCAAAAATTTAATTTTCATTTCACTTTAAGCTACCTTAACGACTATACTAATGCAAACTTTGCTGATTTCGTAAAAGATTATAGACATCATTTTAATCAAGAACCTGATAAGATTTATGCAGCATTGGGATATGATATTATGATGTTTTTTGTTCCAGCATTGACTAAAAAAGGAAGTGATTTTATTGATGAACCTAATGTTGATAGGACAAAATATATGATAAACTCTTTCTTATTTGATAGGGATGATAAAAACAATGGTTGGCAAAATAGAAGAACTGTTGTTTATAAAATTAATGATTACAAAATAATATCGGTGGGAAGATAATTATATATTTACGATGAAAAAACTTAGCCTAACACTTTACTTACTTTTCAGTCTACTTTCTCTTTTTACCTATTCTCAATCATCTGATTTGAATATTGAAACTCATTATGAGGGAAGCCTCAAGGATAATGGGCGTATGATTATTTCTTTTAATACAAAAAGACACGAGAACATTCTTTTCAATTCAACAATATCTTCGAAAGGATCTAAACAACTTTATTCTCTTCGTTTGCAATATAGTTTTGATAAAGGGAAATGGACAGATGTTTTAGACGCTAAGGGAAGAGTAATTGAATTTGTTTCAGCAAGGAAAGCCAAAACAAGTTCATTTAAAGTTAATTTACCTGATGTTTGTGAGAATAAAGATACTGTATGGGTTGCTTGGAAATCAACAAGACTTAGAGGAGCAGGTCGTTATCCTGAAATTAATATTAGGAATGTAAGCGTTTTGGCTGAATACGATAAATATTTGGGAAAGAAACCAGAGTTAAATGTTAGATTAAGAGCACAAGACGACAAAATAACTAAGATAAACAATTTAGTTTATAATCACACACCAATTCCTTATACCTATCCTCAGATAAAAAGATTAATAGTTAGTGGCAATTATTTAAGAGACGATGTTAAGATAACAATAACTGGAGAAGACGATAAGTTTTTCAAGACCGATATAAGTAAATTAAAAATTGATAATTCTGGCTTTGGACTTATTGAAGTTAGTTATTCTCCTCTAAAGGTTGGCTCACACAAAGCAACTCTTAACCTAACAACAAAGAAATTAAGCGAACCAATAACAATAAATTTAATAGGTTCTTCTGCTAAGACTGTTGAGTTAAATAGCAATTTGCTTGACGGAAAAACAAAGAAGATAATTGATAATACTATTTATAGAATACCAGTTTTTTCTGAAATGGATTATCAATTTAAGTTTGATTATTTTACGAATGAGTTGAAAGGAAAAGACATCTCAATAACTTATAAATGGTATAGAGATAGTGAGGTTTTATTTGAGATGGAAGATAGGATTGTTTGTGGGAAGAAAAATAAGGTTAAAGACAAAGAAGAAGAAAGTGTCACCTATTGCACCCCAATAACCTCAGCCAAATCTGCAAATTACCTGCAAATAGAATTTAATACCTCAGGCAATAAGTTAAATATTAAAAACCTATATTATGGTTCTCCAACACCTAAACGTTCAATTGCCTCAGGACGTTGGTCTGATGAAAACATTTGGGAGCCAAAAGGAGTCCCTGTTATGGAGGACTTTGTTTTCATCTCTCCAAAAAACAAGATAAGGGTTGATGATGATGTTGTTTGTTCAATGTTGGTCTTAGGTGATAGTTCAAATGTTATAATTGATGCAGGGAAGATGTTCTATATCTCTGGAGATATAATGTATTCAAGGGGTTCTTGGTTCGTGGTTCATCAAGACCTTGTGCCTAAGAGATGGAATTACATATCCTCACCAGTTAATGACTCAAAGGCATTAATATATTCCATGCGCAAGGATGGAAATGTGACCTGGCTAATGCAATATAATACAGGAGTGAGGAGTAAACTAAAAGACTATTGGAGTGAATATATTGTTGATCCAAATCACAGATTAGTTCCTGGAAGAGGATATGCTGTTTACACGAATGATAAATTAGATGTTATTTATGAAGGAATACTTTGCGATAGTAGGGTAAACTATGAATTAGACTATAAAGAAAAAGATAGTTGGAATTTGGTAGGGAATCCATTTACAGCCCCACTAAGTTCTAAGAAGATATTTGAAGATATTGACCAAAAGATACAAGGAAATGCAATATTTGTTCTCGATAGAGATAATGGAGTCTATAATCCAATAATTATAGATGGTAAAGAAGAGGTTGTATTGCCATCAATGCAAGGTTTTTTTGTTGAAAGCCTTAGAGAAAACACTGAGATATCATTCCAAAGAAAACACCAATATATCCCTAAATCAGCTTCCTACCACTGGTCTAATCATAACTACTTAACTTTTACAATAAGTAAAGACAATCAAAGTGAATATATTCTTATGGGTATGGACCCTGACTCTAAATATGGTTTTGATAAATATGATGCGCATAAACTCTTTGGCACATCCGAACATATGCCAGAAATCTATTTTAAAGTAGATTCTCAAGAATTAGCAGTTAATGTTTTCCCTTCCTATCCTGCAAGCTACGATATTGGCTACTTCATTGGCAAAGAATCAAATCTAAGTCTTACATTAGGGAACCTATCTATTTTGCCAATGGGAATTACTTTGTTTTTAGAAGATAGATATGAAGACAAGTTTTATAATTTATGCGTAAAATCTCAATTTGATTTCAATGCAGTAAAAGGCACAACGGAAGATCGTTTTAGGATACATATTCTAAAATCACTTGATAGTATATTTGACAATGATGAACTAAGTGATGTTTATCTTTGGTCGCATAAGTCAAAAATAATGATTTATGATGGGGAAGAAAATGTCCACACAATACAATCAATTAGGGTTTGGGATAAAAGAAGGAATAATATTTTAGAACAAGATTATAATGATGGTATTGTTGTTTTAAATCATAATTTCCCAAAAGAAAGTTATTTAGTAGATATATTAATAGATGATGTTTGGATTGAAAATCTTCCGATTGAAGTTAAGTAGTATATTACTCTTCTTACTTCTTTTTCTTTCTCAAGTCTCCTTTTCGCAGACTGGAGTTGCTAATGCATTAAAGGACGCTTATAATTCAAAGAACATTGATTCTCTAAACAGCTTCATTCAAGCCTACCCCAATGAAACCCGATATATAGATGAAGCCCTTAGAATAATTGACCAACTGGCTTTTGAAGAAGCTAGCCAACAAAATAGCATAGAGGCTTATGAGGCATATATTGAAAGATATCCAAATGCTGTGCAAACAATTAAAGCAAAACAATGGATAGAACTTAATGCCAAAAAGATAAAACAAGAAAAAGAGGAAAGTGATTACGATAATGCAAAGCAGTTAAACACAATTGAATCTTATACTGAGTTTATTAAGAAATACCCAAAGTCAAAATACTATAACTACGCAAAGGAGAGCATCCATAAATTTGAATATAATCAAAGTATTTCAACCTTTTCTGTTGAGGAACTAATTCGCTTTCTAACGAAATATCCCAACAACCCCAATAATAACTATATTTTCGACACCCTCCAAGTCCAAACTCTAAGGTATCTGTCTTATGAAGGTTTCGTATTTATCTCCAATAATACTTTATTTAATATCGATATAGAAGAGTTTCAAAATATATTTGCTTTTTCTTATACTCAAAGTGGAGAGACGAAGGCTTTTGAAAAACTATTTAAAGACTTTCCTAACCTAAAATCAAATACTAACCTATACCGCAACTATCAAGACGCAAAAACAACAGAAGCCTTACTCAAACTCCCAAACATAGATAACAAAACCTATAATGCAAATAGGAAGTTCTTCACAAGCATAGTAAATGACAAGTCGCTTGAATTAATAAAAAAGTATATAAACCCATTGATTGAAAAAAAGAAAATAGCAAATATCAATAAAGCATTAGAGCCTGTCGAAGATGATTTTAGGGTTAAGCAGTTCCAACAAACGCTATTTCAAACCCCACCACCAGAGGGTCACAATAAAACTATATCTTTCAATCAAGACAGCACAATTAAGCTAATTGTTGAGTCCTCTCCAAGTGGTTATGGAAAGAGTGATATATATGTTTCTTTAAAAGAGGATAATGTTTTTCAAACTCCATTTATCCTCCCAAAGCCAATAAACTCTATCTATAGAGAAACAAGTCCTATCATTAATAATGAAGGCGATGTCTTATACTTCTACTCCAATAATGGAATGAATCAAAATGAGCTTGACCTCTATATAAGCTTTAGAGCCGATAAAAACTCTTGGACAAATTGGTCAATGCCTCTAAAAGTTAATACAATTGATTTAAATAATGCTAAAAAGAATTTTGAAAGGGGCTATGTCCTCAATCAAAACTCAAAACCTATGGAAGCCATCGTTAATATAGCAGACGCCAAGACAGGAGAAAGGTTATTTGTTAGTCAAACAAATCCTAAGACAGGCTATTTCGCATATAAAAAACAATCAAAACCGATAAATATTATAAGCATTAACAAAGGCTATATATCAAAATACTATACCCCAGACAAAGACTTAAAGATTAAACAAGAGCTAATAGATGACCTATATTCAAAGAGGATGATTATGACAATTGAGTCAATCTTCCCCGATGAAAGCCCCGATAAACTAACAGCCTCAGCAGTAAATTATTTGAGTTATTTGGCAAAGAGTTTGGAGGGTTCAAAATACGTTATCACCATATCGGTTCACACCCAAAAAGGATATAAAGCAATGAATGAGGAGGCATTATCTTGGCATCAAGCAACTCTCATAAAGGATAAGCTAATTGAATATGGATTAGGCTTTCAGAATGTTATTGCAGCAGGATATGGTAATAATAATCCATTAATAGGGTGGGAAGCAAAGCCAAGAATAGAGATAGGATTTTTGATTATAGGAAGTCAAGAAGACTAAAAGCCTTATGAAAAGAAGACCAGTCTTATTTCTATTAATACCACTTTGTATAGTAATAATTCTTTTCGAGCACCTCCTCCCAACCCCCATAATAAGAAATCACTATTCAAAACACCTTGAAAAGGAGAATTACTATAAGATACTAATCAAGGAAGAGGCAAACCCAAGGAAAGCAACCATTAGATATAAGGCAAAAATAACCCACTACCTCAAAGACCAAAAGTGGCATAAGACAACAGGAGACATAATATTATATTTCTCCAAACAAGACTCAGCCTACAACCTAAAATACGGAGATGAGATTACCACCAATTCAAGAATAGTCCCAATCAAAAACTGGGAAGAAAGTTCATCCTTTGACTACAAAAGAATGATGAAAAGGCAGAGGATATACGATAATATATTTGTCAAGCAAGGCTCTTGGAAGAAGATATCAGAAGGCAAAGGCAACCCAATAATTGCTAAATCAAAACAAATAAACCACTACCTAAAACAAAAAATACTTAAATCCAACCTCCCCAAAGACGAAGCCGCAATAGCAATTGGAATGTCCCTTAGCGACAAAACCCTAATAGAAACGACAACAAGAAGACAATTCACATCAAGTGGACTTGCCCATATATTATGTGTTTCAGGTCTTCACATAGGAATAGTCTTGCTTGCATTCGATGTCCTATTAAAACTAATATTCTTAGGCAAGTATAAACTAATACTATTCAGAAAAATACTATTATTAGTAATTGGGCTCTTCCTATGTTTTCTTGTAGGACTAACACCCTCATCCCTAAGAGTAGTAACAATGATGGCAGTACTTATACTCACCAAATACACCAGCCGTTCAGCCTCCGATAGTCTCAATTCCTTAGCCCTCACAGCCCTCTTCTTCCTAATCTTCAACCCCCTTATCCTTTTCAATCTAAGTTTTCAATTCTCCTTCTTAGCAGTCTTAGGCATAATAGTATTTGCTAAATACAGAGAAACACTTACCCTTCAAGGCACTCACTCTTACCTCCTAAATCAAGTAATATCAACCGCAGGAATGACCCTTTCGGCACAAGTATTTGTCCTTCCAATAATCCTACTCCGCTTTAAAACCTTCCCAACCTACTTCCTTTTAGCCAATATAATAGTAGTCCCCTTTCTTTCCATAATCCTAATCTCCATAGTCCTCTTTCTAATCTTTGGCGACATCCTATTCCTCGGAACCATAATAGAAACCGCCCTCCACTACCAACTCTTCGCCCTAAAACACATAGTATCCTTTATCGACTCCCTCCCTTTCTCAACAATACATATTTAAAGCTATTTGTCTTATTTTATATCATATTATTATTACCTTTGTTTGATAATAATATTGAACCAATTTCCAATAAATAAGATTTTCTTATTTAATAAATATTTCTTGAGATTCTTTGGTTGATGCTCTTGAGTGGTAGTTCCGCTAATTAATATTAGAATTTATATGTAATAATTTCAAAGATAAAAAGGCGAATATTTGTTGATTAAAAATAGAATTATGAAGAAAACAAATAATATATTAGTAAAAGAAGTTTTAGTAAAGACTTTACAAGCAAATGGAATTGATTATATTAGTCTAACTGATATTGCAAAACAAAAGAATCCAAACGAGCCAAAAGATGTGGTAAAGAATTGGATGAGATCAAAGAATACTTTAGAATATCTTGGTTTATGGGAGAGATTAAATAATACTAAATTTAAGGGGATCGAATTCGACTCCCTTTTTGCGGAAGCAGGGAGCAATTCCTTTACAATGAGCCCAACTCGTTGGATAGAAACAACAAATGCTATTGGACTTTTAACCAAAAGTGGTGCTGGCGGAGGTACTTATGCACAAAAAGATATAGCTTTTAAATTTGCAAGCTGGGTTTCGGTTGAATTTGAGTTGTATTTGGTTAAGGAGTTCCAAAGGTTAAAAGAAGAAGAGCAGAAACATATTGGTTGGTGTGCAAAACGTGAGCTATCAAAGATAAATTATTATATACATACCAGTGCTATTAAGCAAAACCTAATCCCAGAAAAAGTTACACCAGCTCAAGTTTCGATTATTTATGCTACAGAAGCTGATGTATTAAATGTTGCTCTTTTTGGTGTAACAGCAAGAATTTGGAGAGAAGATAACCCAACCCTTAAAGGGAATATTCGAGATTATTCAAGTATCAATGAGCTTATCTGCTTATCCAATATGGAAAGTATCAACGCAATTTTGATAGAAGAAGGTATAGAACAATAAGTACGACTAATAAAACTAAATACTATTGCTATTAAGCAGATGAAAGTATTGAATGATGTAGAGAATCGTAAATATTTAAAGTAATTGTTTCATGGTAAATGATAATAATTGCTGAGTTATTTGTCGCTAATTTAAGTATTATAGATAATAAGGCCATCAGATTAACAATCAAGTATAAGCAATTGTTTTTAGAACTATTATTAGCCTTTTTCACTAATCGTAAACCCAAATCAGGACTATAGAAAACAAGTGTAAACCTTTATCAGGACGTACTAAATCCTTATAATAATTTTCTCTTTCTTTGTTTTCATGCTCCTCCCTTGCCAAGAGAGGACTCCTCCCTTGCCAAGGGAGATATCTTATGTTGGCAAGGGAGAGGTCGTCCCTTGGCAAGGGAGCGTTATGGAAGTAAAGATTCAGAAAAATGAAATGCTGTTTTAGGGAAATAAAACGAAGAAAGAATTTGCTGAAACAAAGGAATAATTTATTAAAACGAAGATTGGGGGGGTATGAAATGATGGGTTAGAAGGGTTTAGTTAGGATTGGTCTTTCTGACGTGCTTTAGGATAAGGAGGTTCATTGGGTTGGAGGAAAGTCCTTCTATGTTTTTTTGGACAAAGCGCAGGACTTGGTCGTAGTAGAGGACTACTACTGGGGCTTCTTCCATTATTAGTCTGTCCATTTCTTGGTATAGGTCAGCTCTTTTTTGGACTGAGGTTTCTTTTTGGGCTTTTTCGTAGAGTTTATCGAAGGTTTTGTTGGAGAAATGGGTGTAGTTAGGTCCTTTGGGGCAGAAATTAGGGGAGTAGAAAAGCGAGAGGTAGTTCTCTGCATCAGGGTAGTCAGCTATCCAACTGCCTCTAAACCACGGAGATTTTGATTGTGCTATCTGTTCTCTTAAGGCTCCTGGCGGATTAACATCAACCTTGATATCGAAACCTAAGAGGTTAAGTTGTTGTTGTATGTATTTGCATAAGTCAAGGTAGGTTGAGGTGGTTTGAAGTGAGATTGGGGGGAGTCCAACGCCGTTTTTATAGCCTGCTTCTGCCAAAAGCTCCTTTGCTTTCTCTGGGTTATAGTTGTATCCGTAAGTCGTGTTTGTGTCAAATCCTGGGAGTCCTTTCGGAATGATTCCATTTTCAGCAGCCATTCCAATATTGTTCCTTAGGTACTTTATCATCTTTTTTCTGTCAAAGCCATAGTTTATTGCCTGTCGGATTTTCTTATTTAGAAGTGGGTTATCCTTTGGACTAAGTTCCTTATCGACTAAAAAACCTAAGTATTCCGTATTTAAATAAGGCTGGGTTATAAGGTTTATTTTATTCTTATATTTTTCTTGAAGCTCCCCATTTCTTGTCAAAACTTCGTCTTTGTAGTTTGCATCTATGCCTGAAATGAAGTCGATATTACCTTTAACAAATTCTAAGAAGACTGACTGTTTGTCTATTATAAAGCTGATATTGACTGCATCAAGATAAGGTAGAGGGTTGCCCTTTTCGTCTTTTTCAAAGTAATCTTCATTCTTTAATAAGACTAATTTAACTCCTTCTTTCCACATCTTGAAATAGAATGGTCCTGTTCCTACTGGGTTTTTCCTAAAGTCCTCTCCGTATTTTTCAACTATCTCTCTTGGTACAACTGAGGCGTAGGGCATTGTTAGTAAGCCAAGGAAGGGGGAGAAGGGTTCTCTTAAAATTATCTGGAAGGTTGTGTCATTTGGTGCAAGGAATGAATAGGTCTTTCTTTTACCTTCGGAGGTTTTAACTATGTTGAATATCCATGAGCCTGGGGATGCGAGCTTCTCATCAATAATTCTATTAAATGAATAAACAAAGTCGGATGCGATAACTTTCCTTTTCTTTCCTTTAAAGATAGGGTGGGAGTGGAAATAGACATCATTTCTTAGTGTGAAGGTGTATATTAGTCCGTCATCTGAGATTTCCCATGATTTTGCTATTGAGGGTTTAACTTCTAAGAGGGAATCGAGCTCAACTAAGCCATTAAAGATTTGAAGGTTTGCCCAAATCATTGCTTGGTCTTTTGCAAAGGCTGGGTCGAGTGAAGATATGTTTGCACTCTCGTTATAGAAGAAAATTTGCTTATCTTCTATCTTCTCATATTTTGAACAAGAGGAGATAAGGATTGATAGTAAGAATATACTCAGAAGGCAAAACTGACCTTTGATTGTAGTAAAAAGACTATTAGATATTAGCGATTTACCCATAGTTACTACCTATAATTTAATGTCGTCGAAGTTCTTACCAAACACTCCTTGGGTTTTACCAATGGATATAAAGGCGGTAGGGTCTATTTGCTTAATTACTCGCATTATATCAACCTTTTCAGCTTTCCTTGCAATAACTATCAATACATTTTGGTCTTGTTTTGAATACCATCCTTCACCATGTAGTAATGTAACTCCGCGTTTAACATCATTTCCAATTGCATCAGCTATTGCCCTATTCTCTTTTGAGAAGACTAATATTTGATAGGATTGTTTGTTTCCTTCAATAACGAGGTCTATGGAATAAGTGAAAACAGCCATTACAATAAAACCATATATTACGTTTTCGATTGAGTTTGCTGGAATAATGATTGAGGATACTATAATTATGGCATCAATTACAAAGATAACAGAGCCAGGACTTACATTGTGATACTTAGTGTACATTAGTGCAATGACATCACTTCCTCCTGAGTTTCCTCCGTTGGAAAAGCATAATCCAATCCCAACTCCTGAAATTGCACCACCGATAATTGCACTCATAAATGGGTCAAACTTAGTAAGGTCGAAGTATTGTTGGATGTCAATGCCTTGTTGTAGGAAAAGGAAGGAAAGAGATGCAATAAGGCTGCCTATGATTGTATTAAGCCCAAATTTTCCGCCTAATACTTTAAACCCAATTAGGAGGAGGATTATATTGATTGCAAAATTGGATATACCAACAGGGAAACCTGTCATTATATATATTATGGATGCTATACCAACAACTCCACCACCAACAATGCTTTTAGGAATTAGGAAGACTGACCAAGCAAAGGCATACATAAATATGCCAAGTGCTATCATAAAGTATTGCCAGATCAGTTTGCCTGTTGAAGTCTTTCTTATCTTTTGAATTGTTTTCACCATGACTTTTACTTGTCTTAATTCTATTTTAGGTTAGGTAAAAATTAGTTTTTAGAACTTTATAATTGTTTTGGTGAATAGTTTGTTTCTATGACCTAAGTGTTTCAAAGTTCTTTCCAAATACTCCTTGAACCTTATCAACTGAGATGAAAGCCTCGGGGTCAATTTCTTTAATTAATCGCATTATTTCAACCTTATCTTGCTTTCTTGCAATAACCATAACGATTTGTTGAGATTTTTGTGAGTACCAACCTTTTGAATCAAGAAGAGTAACTCCACGCTTAAGCCCCATGCCAATTCCGTCAGCTATTTCCTCGGCTTTGTTTGAGAATATCATAATCTGATAAGATTGTTTGTTTCCTTCAATGGTTAGGTCTAAAACATATGTAAAGACAAACATCACAACATATCCATAAACAATATGTGTTATTTTCATATCAGGAAGGATTAAAGCTGAAAGAATAATGAAAATATCTATATATAGAATTACTGTTCCTGCACTAATATTCCTGTACTTGGTTATGATTAACGCAATTATATCTGTTCCACCGGAGTTTCCTCCATAATTAAATGTTGTTCCAATTCCCACTCCTGAAATTCCAGCACCAATAATTGCACACATAAAAGGTTCTAATGCTTTTGTGTTAATAATTTGTTCAATATGTATTACTTGTTGCCATAGGATAAAGGATAGGGATGCAATTACTATTCCAACAACTGTGTTTATTCCGAATTTACCTCCAAGGGTTTTGATACCAATTAGTAGGAGTACGATATTGATTAATAAATTGGATATACCCACAGGAATACCTGTTCC
>Ga0265294_10002152_pt1 | contig 26039 bp, 28 predicted proteins | sample MunlanPumphouse3_FD_192504 | JGI IMG/M metagenome (GOLD analysis project Ga0265294, IMG submission 192504) | Groundwater microbial communities from a municipal landfill in Southern Ontario, Canada - Pumphouse #3 | ecosystem: Environmental > Aquatic > Deep subsurface > Groundwater | place... | reverse complement strand
CCGGAAGCGACTGCGCCCTCTCGCACACGCACGCCACACTCCTGATGGTTGTCATCACCATCATCCTCGCGGCTCTTGTCCTGCTGATGGTGCTCGCGATGATCCCCTCCTGGTCCTGGGCGGAGCCATCGCTGCCCCCGATCATCATCACCGGGGTCAGCCATGCCAGCGGAGAGACCGGGAAAGTGACCTACGCAAGCCGGATCTTTCTCCTCAACAACGACAGCACGGTCTATGAGAACGACCGCCTGAAGGCGGTCTTCTACCGGGACGGCCAGAGGACGAGCTCCGTCCAGACACTGAACGGCCACCTCCTCATATCGTCGCGCCACGATGGGGTGAAGTACATCGAAGGTGAGGGCTGTCGCTCCCTCTACTGGAATCCCGGCGAGGAGATGGTGGTCGACCTCACCGACAAGACGCTCGTCCCGGGCGTCATGGTCACCGTGGAGATCGTGGATAAACAAACCGAGAAGGTGATATCAAAGCACTCGGCCCGGGCATGAGGCCGACCCTCACCCCCTGTTCCATAAAGCCACCTATTTGTACCGGGACGCTCCTAGAGACTGCTATGGTTACGTCGTTACTTGTGGCAATCGACGGGTCGGAGATCAGTCATCGTGCGCTCGAAGAGGCGCTGACCATCGCCCGTGCCAGCGGGGCCCCCGTGCATGCCGTGCATGTCATCCAGACCGGGACGTATCCGGCACTGACCCTCAACGAACTCGAGCCTCCCGACATGGCGAGGCAGGCGCTCCTCGATTCGCTCGATCGGGAGGCGGACGCAATCCTCGCCGACGCAGAGCGGCGGGCCGCCGGCGCAGGCCTTCCGATAACCGTTCACAAGCGCTGGGGGCACCCGGGAGCGGAGATCACCGCTCTTGCGCAGGAACTCGGCACCGACCTGACCGTGGTCGGGTCGCACGGCCGGGGCCGGCTCGACCGGTTCTTCCTCGGGAGCGTCAGTTCCTACGTCGTCGACCACGCGACCTCATCGGTCATGGTCGTCAGGGGCTGACCCGCCGCATCGCAGGGACCGGACGACGCCGCGGGCGATGAGCCGCGCCACCCGGACCGGCTCGGGCATCCTCCCGTCGTGCGTGAAGTCGTTGCAGAGCCGTGCCGCGTCCCCCGGAGAGAGGCCGTAGGGGCGGACAAAGAGCGTGTAGCCGGAATGCAGCCCGACCTGGGTCCGGTCGCCGAGCCGCTGGTATGCCGCAAGCCTCCCGGCATCATCGGGGAAGTGGCGGCGGATATCCTCCGCGAGTCCCTCCGACTCCTCGTAGGTGGTGACGATGACGGGCAACCCGGTCGCGTCCTGCACCGCCGCCGGGTCGATGATGTTATACCAGGCGATGACACTCCCGCTGATCATGATGAGGTTGATGTCCCGGCGAGCGAGATCGGTGACTATCCCGATGACCGCATCGGTCGCGTCCATCCCCCCGACGGTCACCCGGGCGAAGGCCGCTCCGTCGATCCGGAGATCCTTTCGCATGACGATGCCGGCAAGGGTGGACTGCTCCCTTCCCGAGTAACTCTCGGCGATACCGAGGACCCGGATCCCCGATTTTGCCAGATGCATACGAAGTCCTTATGAGATTAAATCCGATATAAGTACACCGATGAACATCGAGCACGACGAGGTATGCATCTTCATCCCCACGCTGAACGAGGCTCCGACGATCGGCGAACTGGTCGAGGGGTTCCGGCAGCGCGGCTTTGAGCACATCCTCGTCATGGACGGGAACAGCACCGATAAAACACCCGATATCGCACGAACGGCAGGGGCGGTTGTCCGGACACAGACGGGAAAAGGAAAGGGCAACGCCATCATCGAGGCCGTGGAGATCATCGATACGCCCTACGTGCTGATGCTCGACGGCGACGGCACCTACTCGCCGGATGACGCGGAGCGGATGCTCGACCCTCTCGGCTGTGGGTTCGACCACGTCATCGGCGATCGCCTCTTAAACCCTGATGGCGAGGCGTTCACCCGGCTAAATCACCTCGGCAACCAGATCCTCAACTTCATGTTCAAGATCGCGCACGGGAAAGACCTCCACGACATCCTCTCGGGTTACCGTGCCTTCACTCTCCACTCGATCCGGCAAATGACCCTCAAAGAGGCGGGGTTCGAGATCGAGACGGAGATGGCGGTCGAGGCGGTGAGGAACGGGCAGCGGGTCACGGTCGTCCCGGTCCGGTACCTCGCGAGGCCCGGGACCGCCACCAAACTAAACCCGTTCCAGGACGGCCTGCGGATCTTCTCGACCATATACCGGCTTGCGAAGATGAACAATCCCATCTTTTATTTCGGGATCATCGGCCTCTTCATATCGCTTGCGGGGGGCGTCACCGGCATCTACGTCATCATCGAATGGTTCAGGAACATCGAGCACCTGCCGCTCACCATCCTCACGGTCCTCCTGATCACCATCGGTTTTCAGATCTTCATGTTCGGCGTGATCAGCGACATGCTGCTCGGGTTTCACCGCGAGACCACCCGCCAGATCGAACAGCTACAGGGCAGCTTAAAGCCGCCCCGATAGGAAGAGGATCCTGCAGGCGTACTCGGCGATCGAGGTGTAGATATATGCCTCATCCATCGTTTCTCCCGCGGCAAACGTCCCGTGCCCCCGGACGATGACGATATGGCCGTCCCGGAGTGCTGCCGCCACGTTCTCTGCAATCTCGTCGGTCCCGGGGCTCCCGGTGACGACCGATATTGTCGGGCAGAGCATCCCCCCCTCGCTGTCGGCCGGCCGGATGAGATCGGCATCGAGCGATGCAGCGACGGCGTGGACCGGGTGAGCATGGACGATCGCACAATGAGACGTCTCCCGGTAGACCGCCCGGTGGACCCGGTACTCGCTTGAGGCCTCACGCGGGGCGTCGCCCGCATCAGGCACATAGACCGGCACCTCCCGGCAGTCGAGGTACGCACCGGTCCGGGTGATGTACAACCCGCCCTCGCCGCGGACGCTCATGTTCCCGAAGTTCGCTCCGACGAGCCTTTCCTGAAAAAGCCGCTTTCCTATCCGTTCAAACTCCTGATCAAGCATCTTCTGCACCCGAGGCTATCGTACAGGATGGTTTGGCGTGGACCGGGATATGTGCATCCCCGGGGGTGGGCGGCGGAGCGTCGACGGGAGCCCGGTTCGGGAGAACGTGAAATCCGGTGTCCGTGTGCTATCAGCTCTTGCGCTTCACCAGAATGAACAACGTGCCGGGGTCGGCTACCGGCTCTCCCCCCCGGCGGCAAAAAATGGTTACACAAACCTGATGCCGACGTCTTTTAACCTGTTGAAGCGGGCGATGTTCAGGAGGAGGGGCGTGACGCTCTCGACGACGGATGCGGCACGAAGCGGCCCCGCGTCGTAGGCGCGGAGGCGTGAGACGGAGTTGACGATCTCCATGACCGTATGCTTCGCGGAGTCGTCATCGCAGCAGACGGCGACGGAGTAGTCCAGTTCCTCATCGAGCGCCCGCCACTTTTCTGCGGCGATGTTGTTGAACGCGGCGCAGACTGTTGCATCCGGAGGAAGCAACCCCTTGATCATCATCGCTGCCGACCCCTCCGGTGGAGGGGCGTAGGAGAAGTGAGTCGTGCGCTCGATCGGGTTGACGGGGCTGACGACGATCTTGCCCTCAAACCCGGTCAGGGCTTTCAGGATAGGAATCACGTGCTTGAAGGGTATCGCAAGGATGACGATATCCGCCTCGTCGACCGCGCGCTGGTTGGAACCGCCGATGAGGCTGCACTCCTGATCGCGTTCATGCAGGGCCTCCCGGCAGGTATCGCAGGTTGCGATGGCCTTTGCCTCCTCGCGCGACCCCACGATCACATCGTGCTTCGGAGAGAGCCGGAGCGTCATGCCCTCCCCGATATCGCCGGTCCCACCGACGATGCCGATCTTCACCCACTTACACCAGTGGTTTCAGGATGCTCTCAAGCCTCGCAAGGTCCTGGACGCCGACCAATTTCTGGATAAGAGCTCCGTCTTTCTCGATGACGAGCGTTGGTACGAACTGGATGTCGTATTTCGCGGCATACTGCCGCGTCTGTTCGGAATCAACACCAACGTCGATCTTCCTGATATCGACCTGGTCACCCATCTTCTTCTTGAGCTCATCGATGATCGGTGACTGCTGGTGGCACGGACCGCACCACTCGGCGAAAAAGTCCATTAGAATCGGTTTTCCCATAACGCTGTACCCCATTCACACATTGTGTGTGAACGGGGCAATAAATGTTATTGGTTGGGGTGTTATTTCGAGAGGATCGCCATGATAATCTTTCCGTACGCAGGCCGTGTGACCAGGACGCCGATCAGGACACCGAGTATGGTGACAATGGCAAAACCTCTCAGGGTGGATAGGTCCATCAGCGCGAGCGGGAGCATGGCGATGAAGACCGTCGCCGCAGAGACGACGATGATCCCGAGCGCCCGTCCGTACCGCTTCATGTAAAGGTTCGGCGACGGGACACGCCCTTCGTGAAGAATCTCGTCCGTGATGATAATCAGCTGGTCGATGCCGGTGCCCACCACCGCTATCAGGCCGGCGATGGTGGCGAGATCGAGTTGCACGATGAACCGGGAGATGCCGAGCAGGATGACAATCTCAGAGACGTTGACGAAGAGCATGGGGAGAACGATCGAAGGCTCACGGTAGCGGTAGTAGACGACAGCCCCCACAGCGAGGAGCGCGAAGATTCCGGCAAGGAAGACGGTCGTCTTGAACTGCTCACCGAGCGCCGCCGGGACGGAACCGGACCCGACGATCTCCACGTTCACCGGCAAGGCGCCGGCCCGCAGGTGGATCTCGAGCGCCATCGCATCGTCAAGCCCGGTGTCACCGATCCCGGTGCTCGCGGAAAGCGACCTGACCGGGCCCGACCGGAGTTCCGCCGCAAGGTTCCCGGCGAGGGGAGCGTTGTAGACGGTCTTGTTGTCGAGGAGCATCACGAGGTGATGGCTTCCCGGGTTGTCGACCGCCCCATGCCGGAGGGCGGCCTCACGGAAGGCCTGGGCACCCGCATCGGTGAACGAGAACCCGACGCCCCACTGCTGGTTCTCGGGGTTCCTCTGCGGCACGCCGACGCTGGTGATCTGGTCCCCGTAGAGGACGTGCTCGGTCTCGTTTCCGGTGGTCTGGATCCGGATCTCGAACACACCCTGCTGGCCGACGATCTCCTGTGCCGTCGTCATATCCACGCCGGCGAGCTCTATCCGCACGTACTGCGGATACTCGCTCCCCGTCGGGGTGAGCAGGTTGATCCTGGCGTCCTGCATGCCGAGGGCGTTCACCTTGTCGCTCAGGATCCGTTTCACCTCGTCTGCGGTGAACGCAGATACGCCCTCCTGGTAGGTGACGATCGAGGCGCCTGATGCCGAAAAGATCGGTTCAAGGTCGGCACGGGAGACATTTTTGCGAATCTCGAGGTGGTCGCCGTCAATCTGGATAACCTCCACCTCGAGGCTCGTTCGCAGGTTCTCTATGAGGTCTTCGACCGATCCGTCGGTCGAGTATGCCACGACGACGGACTGGAACTCCATCTGCAGCCACGAACCGCCTTCGAGGTCGAGGCCGAACTGGAGGTTCCCTTCAAGCCCCTTCTCGGGGTTCGGGGGGGCCAGGTAGATGCCGACGAGGGAGCCGATCACAAGAAGGAGCAGCAGGGCCACACGCCAGTCTTTGACGAGATTGATGATGGATTCGCGGTTCATTTCTTACCTCCCCGGAGGATGTACCCCTTGAGAATTCCGGCGTTCAGCATCCAGGTGTTCATCATGTCGACGAGGAGCCCGATGATGAGGACGCTCGCGATCGCGCTGATGATCTGGATCTGTCCTGCCGTAGCGACGGCCCACATGGCGGCGATGGCCGCAAGCGTCGTGGTCGTCATGATGATCCCGGTCCTGAAGGCCCCGGAGAGTTTCTCGTCGAGTTTGCCCTTGCGCTTCAAGAGGCGCGTGGTCAGGAGGACGTTGCTGTCCGCAGAGTAGCCGATCAGCATCAGCAGGGCTGCCGTCGTCCCGAGGGAGAGCGGGATGCCGAGGACCTGCATCGCTGCGGCGGTGATGGCGATGTCCGAGATGGCCGCAAGGACGACCGCACCCGACGAGACCGGGTTCCTGTACGCGAGGAAGATCACGAGGGCCACCCCGATGAACGAGAATATCAGGGCGAGAAAGGCCTGACCCTGGAGGGTCTTTCCGAACGTTTCACCGATCTGGTCCACCTTTGCATCGGGGTAGTTCTCGTTGACGAGCGCGACGAAGTTCCGGTACTGGTCGTCGTCCATGGGGCCGAACTGGATGTATTTCCCGTCGCCGATCCCCTCGCCCACTGATAAGAGTGGATATTCGGCGAAGGTGGCCTCTATCGTCTCTCTGCTGTCAGAGGTAAATATCGTGACCGCCGTTCCTCCCGCAAAGTCGATGCCCGGTGTTAAGGGCATGCCGGTGGTGAGCGTGGTGAAGCCAAGCACGACCACGGCAAGGAAGAGAAGAACGAGAGGCAGCGCTATCATCTGCCGCGGAGAGAATTTGTTGATATCATATCTGGCAAATTCCATGCTGTATCAGTGTACGATTGTGAAAGGTTAAAGGGTTGCTCATGGATATACGGATGGAATCAGGATCTGCCCGGATAATGTCGGCACTCCCGGCGAGGGCTGTCCCCCCGGGGAGAGTGCCTTTGAGTGCCGCCCCGATGCATCTGCCGGAACGGGGCCCACAGGGACGCCCTCCGGACGCGAGAGATCTCAGGACGATCCCGGGGGAAAAGAAGAACGAAATCCTGTGACCGGATTTTTCGAATACATTCGTTTATACACTCTCTGCTCCGGTTTCGTCAGACAATTGTCGTCCTCCTGGCAGAATCTCCGATTTAATGATGGAAAAGAAAAGATATATATAAAATACCGAATCACAAGCACATATGAGATCGCCCTATGAGCTCAAAAAAGAGATAGAGACGCGACTCAAAGGTTATCTCTCACGAGACCGGGACGGAATCCGGCATGAGCTCCTCAACCTCTTCGTCAAGGTCAAATCTCTCACGATACCTCAGATCTACGGGAAGCTGCAGGAGCAGTTTTCCATCAGTTACCACTCCGTCGCATCCATGGTGGGCACGATCGCATCCCGGATAGGCATCCTGCGCGTGAGGCGGAACGCAGAGGGAACGAACACCATCTACGAGTTGAAAGAGCAGTACGTGGACGTAGTAACGAGTATCCTCGTGGCCACCTAGCACCCGGACACCATACCTCTTTTTTTACACTCAGAACAAACATGAATGACTACCATGCAGAGCGACATTGGGGAGTCAGGGCCATCACGAAGCATATCCGTCACAGAAGACGTCCGAACGTACGTTCTCCGGAGGAAACGTGACTTTAGGGTGAGCACTTCCTGCAGCGGCGCGATCCTCCTGCCGACATCGGTGAAACCGCCGAAGTCGACCGACCTGCAGGTCCCGGTCGGCGACTATACCATCTACATCTCGAAGTACCAGGCCCGTCACATCAGCAGCATTCACCGGGGGATGATTCCTATCTTCTACGAGGATCTTCCTGACTATGAGTTTTGAGGAACTGGACCATACCGCCGACGTCCTCGTGCGGGTGCGGGGCGCGACGATCGCCGAACTCTTTGCCGAAGCAGGCCGGGCCATGTTCCACGTGATGTACGGCCCCTGTGAGGACCGCGGCATCGAACGGCAGGTCACTCTTGAGGCGGAGAACCCCGAAACCCTCCTTATCGATCTCCTCTCGGAACTGCTCTTCGTCACCGACGTCGAGAACATCGTTTTCTGCACCTTCGACGTCGATATCCAGGGCACCCGGCTCTCCGCCGCCCTCAAGGGCGAGCCTTTCGACCCCGTGCGGCACTCCGCGGGGTCGCTCATCAAGGGAGTATCCTACTTCGGGCTCGAAATCGTTAAAGACGAAGAGTCTTATGTGGTAGATATCATCTTCGATATCTGAGGGGTCCCTATGCTACAAGGAATTAATATGGTCGGAGACTTCGAATGGGAGGTTCCTGTTGGATATGTCCCCAATATGCGGGTACCGGGACGTTTCTTCCTCTCCCGGGCACTGGCGGAGACGCTCGAGGAAGGGGCGGTCCGCCAGCTCGCAAACGTCGCCACCCTGCCGGGGATCGTGAAATACTCGCTTGCCATGCCCGATATCCATTGGGGCTACGGGTTTCCCATCGGCGGCGTTGCCGCGTTCGATATGACCGATGGGGTCGTATCCCCCGGCGGGGTCGGGTTCGACATCAACTGCGGCGTCCGGCTGATCACGACGCCCCTGAAGGAAGCGGATCTCGCCGGCAAGAAACGGGAACTGATCGAGAGGCTCTTTAGTGCCGTGCCGACCGGTGTGGGCGGAAAGAGTGCTATGCGGGTCTCGAACAAGGAACTCGCCGCGGTCATGGTCGACGGCGCACGGTGGGCGGTTGAGCGCGGGCTCGGCACCGCCGCCGACCTCGTCCGGTGCGAGGAAGAGGGTGCGATGCCGGGTGCGGACCCCGAAGCCGTCAGCGCCAAAGCGCGGCAGCGGGGCGGGCCGCAGGTCGGGACGCTCGGCGCGGGAAACCACTTCCTGGAGGTCCAGGTGGCGAAGGAGATCGTCGACCCGGAGGCGGCAAAGGTCTTCGGAATCACCGAGGGACAGGTCTGTTTCATGGTCCACTGCGGCTCGCGGGGTCTCGGCCATCAGGTCGCCACTGACCATATACGGGTGCTCGAGGGTGCGCTCGGGAAGTACCGGATCGAGGTTCCCGACCGGCAACTTGCCTGCGCTCCGCTGGACTCCGCGGAAGGCCGTGCCTACTACGGCGGTATGGTCTGCGCTGCAAACTACGCCTGGGCGAACCGGCAGGTCATTATGCACGAGGCCCGGAAGGTCTTTTCCGGGTTCTTTGAGATCGACTACGACGAGATGCGGCTTGTCTACGATGTCGCGCACAACGTCGCCAAGTTCGAGCACCACGACGTCAACGGTGTCTCGACGGAGGTCTGTGTCCACCGCAAAGGCGCGACACGGGCTTTCGGTCCCGGGAGCCCGGGCATCCCCCGCGAGTACGCCGCGATCGGGCAGCCGGTGATCATCCCCGGGAGCATGGGGACGTCCTCCTTCCTCCTCCACGGCACGGCGACGGCGATGCAGAAGACCTGGGGGAGCACCTGCCACGGCGCGGGGAGAGTGCTCAGCCGGTCGAAGGCAAAGAAAGAGTTTCGAGGAAGGGAACTCCGGGAACACCTCGCTGAAGAGGGCATCGTGGTACGTGCTCACAGCGATCTGGCCCTCGCGGAGGAGGCGCCCGAGGTCTATAAACCAAGCCGGGAAGTGGTCCGGGTCGTGCATGAAGCCGGTCTCTCGGGGATCGTCGCCCGGCTGGAGCCGCTCGGGGTGATCAAGGGGTGACCTGCAGGACCGGGCTGCTCTGGGACCGGCCGCTCATGTTCGCGCGGCTCATCGAGGACTGCGGCGCCTGCTGCGAGGCGGTCAATCCCCATATGCTTGCCTCCCCCTTCTGGCGTGGGCGGTTCGTCTCGCTCATCGTCCCAACGGGGTTTGGAAACCCGGATTACTCAAACCTCCTCCCGGCTCTCCGGGCCGCAGAATCCCGCATCCGGCGTTTCGTCGAGAACGGCGGGCGGTTGCTGGTCTTCGGTGCGGGAGGGCCGCGGGAGGACGCCTACGACTGGCTCCCGTTCCCGGCAACCTACACGTTCTCGTACGGGCCGCGTGCCGTCCGGTTCACCACCGAGAGTGACTATACCTCCCTCTTTTCCGGGTACGACCTTGCCGCCGTCGAGTGCGACGGCTCGTTTTCGGCCCACGGCGGCGAGACGCTTGCCGTCTCGGCTACCGGCGAGGCGCTCCTGGTCGGGAAGACGATCGGCGACGGTGTCGTCCTTCTCTCCAGCATCCATGAGTATCCATCGCGCGAATTCCTGAAGGCGTTCGCGTGCGGCGAGAGGGAAACCTTATTCTAGATAAACCATGATGAAAAGTAGGGGTACGACCATGGAGCACTATATTATCTCTGCATCTTCGCGATCCCGCGACCTCACTCCCATAATGATCGCGGTCCATGATCTGATCGGCCGTCTGCCCGTCACGGCGCGGTCCCGGGACCATCCCGGGGTCAGAATCGAGGACGGACAGGTTATCGATGAGGCCTATACGGGCCCCGTCCTCGAGGAGGTCCTGGCGGAGAATGTCATGAAAAAGGTCAGACCCCCGGGAGGGCCGTACAAAGGCATCCCGGTCGCGGTGGCGCCGGTGCGTGACAGCGAGGGCCGGGCCATCGGCGCAATCGGCATCGTCGATGTGACCGGTATCTTTGATCTGGCGGGTTTCATGGAGCAGAACACGGAGATCCGGCGGCAGGTCTGCGGCGAGGATCCGTGTCCGCTCCCGACCGAGTCGCCTGCAGCGAAAAGGTAATGGACATGAAGGATACGGCAATCAACGTCTTGAAGATTCTCGAAGAGTCGCCTCGCCCGGTATCGGGCGAGCGGATCGCAGAGCAACTGGGCATCACTCGATCGGCTGTCTGGAAACAGGTACGTGAACTCCGGAGGTTAGGATACGGTATATCCTCGTCGCGGACCGAGGGCTACCGCCTCGAGACGAAGGCCGACCGGCTCCTCCCCTACGAGATCCAGAAACATCTCCGCACCCGGGTCATCGGGAGGCAGATCCGCCACTTCGATAGCACCGCTTCCACGAGCTGGATCGGGAAGAAACTTGCCGATGAGACCGACCCCGAACGCCTCCACGGCCTGGTGATCATCGCCGAAGAGCAGACCGGAGGGGTCGGACGGCTCGGGCGCGCCTGGGTCTCGCCTGCCGGCGGCATCTGGATTACCATTCTTCTGAAACCGAAGATCCCGCTCGACCACCTCTTCATGATCACCATGGCCGGGTCGGTCGCGATTGCCCGTGCCATCCGCAAGGAGTACGGCATCAGTGCGCTGATCAAGTGGCCCAACGACATCTTCATCGGGGACAAGAAGATCGCCGGTCTGCTCCTGGAGCTCACCGCCGAGGCTGATACCGTGCACTACGCCCTCCTCGGAATCGGGATCGACGCGAACATATCGCTCACCGATCTCTCGCCTCCCCTGAAGGATATCCTGACCTCGCTCCAGGCGGAGGTCGGCCACCCGGTCGACCGTGTGGCGCTCCTCGCCCGGGTCCTGTGGGAGTTCGAACTGCGCTACCAGCAGCTGGAGGAGGGGGAGTATGATTCCATCATCCGCGAGTGGAAGAGCCTCTCCCTGACGCTCGACCGCCGGGTGGCCATCAAGACCATCAATAAGACCTTTGTGGGAGAGGCCATCGATATCGACGAGCACGGCGCCCTGATCATCCGGAAGGACAACGGGAAGGTGGAGCGGGTCATCGCCGGCGACTGCTTCCAGCTCTAAGGTTATGTCAACCACTCACTTTTTTTAGGTTGACAAGTTTTTTATCGCCATCTCGCGAACCTTATTGTACATGATGCACCGCGCCCGGATCCTCGCCTTCAGCGCCACGTTCATCACGCTGATCGCCGCCGGGAGCTGGATCTCCATCCCGCTGCCCCCGGTCCCGCTCACGCTCCAGACGCTCTTCGTCCTTCTCTCCGGGATTGTCATGAAGCGCTACGCGGTGATCCCCGTCGGGCTCTACGTCCTCCTCGGGGCGGTGAACCTCCCGGTCTTTCATAACGGCACGGCGGGCCTCGGGGTCCTTCTCGGCCCCACGGGAGGGTTCCTGGTCGGCTTTATCCCCGCTGCTCTCATCGTCGGGCTTGCCTACGAGCATGAATCGCCGAAATGGCGTATAGGGGGTCTTATCGCGGCCTGCGCAATCTACCTCTTAGCCGGTGCCGTATGGCTCTCATACTCGGCCTCGCTCTCGCTTCTTCAGGCGGTCCTGCTCGGGGTCGTCCCGTTCATCGTCGGCGACGTCGTGAAGGGCGTAGCGGCATACACCATCGGGAAGCGGGTGGCGTGATCCGGATCACCGGTCTTTCGCACCGGATCCTCGACATCCCCGATCTTGCGCTGGATGCCCGGCATATCGCCGTGATCGGACCAAACGGGAGCGGCAAGACGACACTCCTCTCGGTCTGCTCCGGTATCGAGGAGCCCGACGAAGGGACGGTCCGGCTCCTCGGGAGGCCGCCGTCGGCCGTGAAGGTCGGGTGGGTGGGGGAGTTCCCCGACCGGACGCTCCTCTTCTCCCGGGTCTACGACGAGATCGCGTCGACCCCCCGGTTCCGCCACCGTCCCTGCCGGGAGACCGATGAGCGTGTTCGGGCGGCCGCCGAAAGGGTCGGGATCCCGCACCTCCTCGAGAGGACGGTCACGGCGCTCTCCGGTGGTGAGAAGGCCCTGGTCGCGCTGGCAGCCGCCTGTGTCGACGACCCCGATGTCCTCGTCCTGGACGAGGCAGATTCGCACCTGGACGCCGGGACGGCAGAGCGTCTCCGCGCGGTCGTGGAGGCAAGCACGGCGGCCCACGTGCTCTGGTGCACGCAGTCGATGGATACCGCAGCCGGGGCGGACTATCTCCTCTTCATGGAGGGCGGTGCGGTCCGGCACCACGGCACGCCCGAGGAGGTCTTTGCCCGCCTTGAGGAGACGTGCTTTTACCCGACACTCTGGAGGGTCCGTCAGTGAGGGTGGAGGTAGAGGACCTTCGCTTCTCCCGGGGTCCGTTCACCCTCCGGGGCAGCGGCACCTTTAACGCGGGGGTGCATCTGGTCAGCGGGCCGGTGGGGAGCGGGAAGTCGACGCTCGCCCTCCTGCTTGCCGGGCTGCTCCGTCCCGGGGGCGGCGCCATCCGGCGGGACGGCGTCTCCTCGGCCCTGCTCCTGTTGCAGTTCCCCGAACACCACGTCACGAGCCCGACCGTTGCCGAAGAGGTCCGGTCGTGGGGGCTTGCCCCGGACGACGTCCTCGCCCGGGCGAACCTCTCGGCGCGTGCAAACGACGATCCGTTCCACCTCTCCCGCGGCGAACTCAAACGGCTGACCCTGGCCTGCACGTTCATGCGGAACCCCGACCTGCTGATGCTCGACGAACCGTTCAGTTCCCTGGACTGCACCGCGAAACGGAAGGTCTGCCGGATGATCGAGGAGCGCGATGCGGGTATCACCATCATCTTCTCGCACGAGCGCGCGGTCCTCCCCCGGGTGGATGCCCTCTGGGAGATTGAGGCCGGGACCCTGACCCCCCTCGGCCACGTCCCCGATGCGATCCCTCGCTGGCGGCACGCCCCGCCCTACCTCCGGTACGCCCTGGACCGGGGTGCCCGTCCCGAGAATATACGACTGACCGATGCCCGGGAGGCGCTATGCAGGACCCGCGGCTGAGGCTGCTCTCTGTTGCGGTCCTCTCGCTCGCCGCGTTTGCAAGCACGACAGGAGCCGTCGCTGCTCTCGCCTGGTGGCTGATCTTCACCCCGCGCACGAAGGCCCTCCCGCGGCCGGGGGTTCTCCTCTCCCTTTTCGTGATGATCGCCGCAACCGCACTTGTCTCTGCGTGGGGCGGCGGTCCCGGGCTCTCCTACCTGGTCCGGATGACCGCAGTCCTCCTCCTTGCTGCGTGGGCGTATGCCGAGACAGAGGAAGGGGAGGCGCTTGCCGTGGCCGTCTGGGCGCTCGGGGACCGGATCGGGTTCGAGATCGGGCTGATTGCCGAGATGGGGCTCTCGGGCCTCGCGGTGATCGGGGAGGAGATCGACCAGATGCGGATTGCGATGGCGTTGAAGGGTATTCGGCCCGGTGTCCGCTCGATCGTGCCGCTCGCCGTCACGCTCGTCGTCACCCAGATCCAGAGATCCGACGATGTCGCCAGGCTGCTCGTGGTACGGGGATACACACTCGGAGGGCGGGTATGCCCCCGGTTCAGAACGGGCTGGCGAGACGTCGTCGCGGCATTTTCGGCCGTAACATTCAGTATTTTTTCGAGCCTGGCCCTTCGTGACGTTTTTATATTATTAGGGCGAATTTTTTAGAGGCTTTATTGATACTTTCTCAGCCCTTCGAGGTGCAAAATTCGATGTGTGCTGCCAAATTTGATACACTCAATATCACCGATACCACGCTTAGGGACGCGCATCAGTCGCTCATCGCCACACGGCTCAGGACTGAAGACATGCTCCCTCTTGCCCGTGCCATCGACAAAGTGGGGTTCTTTTCGGTCGAAGCCTGGGGCGGGGCAACCTTTGACAGCTGCATCAGGTTTCTCAACGACGATCCCTGGGACCGTCTCCGGGAACTGAAGGCCGAGCTCAAGCGCACCCCCATCCAGATGCTCCTGCGGGGCCAGAACCTCGTCGGTTACCGGCACTACCCCGATGACGTTGTAGAGAAGTTCGTCGCGGCCTCCGCACAAAACGGGGTCGGTATCTTCCGGGTCTTTGACGCCTTGAACGATATCCGGAACATGTCGAAGGCGATGAAGGAGGTCAAGAACGTCGGGGCGCACCTGCAGGGCGCGATATCCTACACGACGAGCCCGGTCCACTCCGTCGCGACGTTCATCGATATGGCGCAGGAACTCTACGCGCTCGGGTGCGACTCGATCTGCATCAAGGACATGGCCGGCCTGATCATGCCCCATGATGCCCGCGACCTGATCACCGGGATCAAGAAGGTGGCGGACGTTAAGGTCTGTCTCCATTCCCACTGCACGAGCGGCGTCGCGCCCCTGAGTTACCAGGCGGCGATCGACGCGGGTGTGGATATTCTCGACACGGCGATGTCGCCGTTCGCCCTCGGCACCTCCCAGCCTCCGACGGAGAGCATTGTTGCAAGCGTTGCCGGGACGCCGCGCGACACCGGCATCGACCTGCTCCCGCTCCGGAACGTGCGAAACATCTGTCGGGAGATGCGGGAGAAGTACGAGCCGCTCTTCTCCGCCATCGCGGACCGGGTCGACTCGGACGTGCTGATCTACCAGCTCCCGGGGGGTATGATCACAAACCTCGTCTCGCAGTTGAAGGAGCAGGATGCCCTCGACCGCCTGGATGAGGTCTTCCATGAGGTTCCCCGGGTGAGGAAGGACCTCGGCTACCCGCCGCTCGTGACCCCGACGAGCCAGATCGTGGGCACTCAGGCGGTCTTCAACGTCCTGATGGGCGGGGAACGCTACCGGAACGTGACGACGGAGGTCAAAGACTACGTCCGCGGCCTGTACGGCCGCTCTCCGGCCCCGATCGGTCCCGAGATCCGGAAGTTGATCATCGGCGATGAGGAGCCGGTAACGGGTCGCCCGGCTGACCTTCTCTCGCCCATCTACGATGAGATGCGTCAGCAGGCGGTGGAGCTGGGTCTCGTCACCCGCGAGGAGGACGTTCTCACCTACATCCTCTACCCGAGCATCGCGCCGTCGTTCCTCCGGGGCGAACGCCAGGCTGAGGTGATCCCCGAGAAGGCGACGGCAGCCGGATCGGTGGGGGTTGCGGAGATCCCCCGCTCCATGGAGGTGGAGGTGGACGGCGAGATCTTCTCGGTCCGGATCGTCACTGTGGATGGGGGCTCGGTCGCGGGCCCGGTCCCCGCTCCGTCGGCAAAAGAAAGAATCCCCCGCGGAGAGGTCGCCGGCGGTGTCAAGAGCAACATGCAGGGCATGGTCCTGAAGGTGATGACCGAACGCGGGAGCACCGTCCAGAAGGGGGATACGCTGATTGTCCTTGAGGCGATGAAGATGGAGAACCCCATCCGGAGTCCGCGCGACGGCACGGTGGGGGAGATCTTCGTGGACGCCGGAGATGTCGTGCAGAACGGCGACGTGTTGATGGTCATCGATTGAGAGCCGCATATGGGAAGCGCGATGAAGTACTTTGACAAGATCCTGATCGCTAACCGCGGCGAGATCGCCATCCGGGTTATGCGTGCCTGCCGGGAGCTGGGTATCGACACGGTCGCAATCTACTCCGATCCCGATAAGAATGCGCTTCACGTCAAGTACGCCGACGAGGCGTTCAACGTGGGCGAAGCGCACCCGTCCAAGAGTTACCTCAACAAGGAGCGGATCTGCGATGTGGCAAAGAAGACCGGGGCCGAGGCGATCCATCCGGGGTACGGGTTCCTCGCGGAGAACGCCGGGTTTGCAAAACTGGTTGAGGATGAAGGGCTGACGTTCATCGGGCCGTCGTGGAAGACGATCGAGGTGCTGGGCTCGAAGATCGGGGCAAAGAGGATGATGCGTGAGGCCGGGGTTCCGGTCCTCCCCGGCACGCCGGAAGGCGTCACGAGCGTCGATGCGGCCAAGGAAGTCGCCGCCGAGATCGGCTACCCGGTGATCGTGAAGGCGAGCGCCGGTGGTGGCGGTATCGGGATGCACATCGCCTGGAACGAGCAAGAACTCGAGGAGGCGCTCGAGAAAGGAAGACGGATTGCAGGGTCTGCGTTCGGGGACCCGACGATCTTCGTCGAGAAATACCTCACGAAGCCGCGTCATATCGAGATCCAGGTCCTTGCCGATGCGAAGGGGCACACGGTTCACCTCTACGACCGGGAATGCTCCATCCAGCGCCGGCACCAGAAGTTGCTCGAGGAGGCCCCCTGCCCGATCATGACGCCCGATCTCCGGGAGCGGATGACGGCGTCGGCCATCACCGCCGCAAAAGCGGCGAACTATAAAAACACCGGCACGGTGGAGTTCCTCTACGCGAACGGCAACTACTACTTCATGGAGGTGAACACCCGGCTGCAGGTGGAGCACACGATCACCGAGGCCATCACGGGGATCGATATTGTGAAGCAGCAGATCGCCGTCGCCGCCGGCGAGGACCTCTCGATGGATCAGGAGGATATCAGCATCCGGGGGCACGCGATCGAGTGCCGGATCAACGCGGAGGACCCGTTGAACGATTTCGCCGCCGATCCGGGCAAGATCGTCCGCTACCGCTCCCCGGGAGGACCGGGAATACGGCTCGACTCCGGCATCCACATGGGCTACACGATCCCTCCGCACTACGACTCGATGATCGCCAAACTCTGCGCCTGGGGAGGCAACCGCGAGGAAGCGATCCAGCGGATGCGCCGGGCCATCTCCGAGTACGTGGTCCTGGGCGTGAAGACGACGCTCCCGCTCCACTACGCGATCATGCATGACGCCCACTTCATCGCCGGCGATACGCATACGCACTTCCTGCAGGAGGAGCATATCATAAAGGACCTGCGCCGCTACCTCCGCGAGGAGGAGGCGCGTATGCAGACGCTGGCCGCCTCGCTCCGGCAGGGGAAGGAAGTGGCGGCGATAACTGCAGCGGTCGAAGTGTACCTGCGCAAAAACATGAAGTAACCCTCCGTCTCATTTTTGCGGTGAGGCATAAGGTTTATTTGTCAATACACCATTGTTATACTGCACTTTGTGTGCTGCGGTGGCCTAGTCGGTTAGGGCGCCAGACTCATAGGGTTTTCAAGAGAACGGTGCGTCCAAGCCTGGGACATCTGGAAATCGTGGGTTCGGATCCCACCCGCAGCATCTGTTATTCAGGTTCAGATCTGTCAGCAAACGCTTTTATACCTCCATTCCGACCTCCCTTGCATGGAGATGAAGCGGAAGGGTGAACTCTGATGCTCATCCCCTGCCTGATGAGGGGCAATCTTCATCATCTCCCCACCATCAGGTACGATCGGGAGGCGAACAGATCCCGATAACGGTTTTTGTCCAGACGAATTCGGGAATGGCCTCTGTCCTGCATAACAAGCAGCAGAATCTATTATCTGGCAATCCATGAGAGACTATGAAAAATAAAGTTTAATAATGTTATTGCCCGTCCCTCTCCTCGTTATCCCTCTATCGCGACAAATGAGTAACGAGAGGGTGACGAAGCGGGCGAAATCACCTCATTCTGCGAGGCATGATCCTGCTTGATGGCCGTATAACAGCCTTTGCAAAGCGAGGCAATAGAATGACGCACCACAGGTAGTTTTCAGCAGCGTAAAAATCAGGCCCCATGAATGAACATCGATACATCCACCCGAACGACTCCAGCTTAGTTCCGGGTATTCTGGTCCTGGGGAGTAGCTCCATTGCCGTTGCTATCAGCCTTTACTCGCTCAACTCGGGTTAATTTTCTTCATATTTGTAGCAGCCGTCATCTCCACTCTCTCGGCCGACCAGGAGCGCATAAAAGAGGCACTTGCCGCATCCGAACGAAACCTGAACAACATCATCAACTTTCTCCCGGATGCAACGTTTGTAAGGAATCTGGACAGCCGGATAATCGTATTTCTCTCCATCAGCAATCTTTCCCTCCGGGAGATAGGCATTCCGGGAAAAAGGCGCCCGCTTTGAGATCCTCATCGGGGAAGGCTCATACCGATCTGCGGAGGAGAGTCTATCACCATCGGAGTGATGCACGGCACAAGCTCGTGTACATACCTTGGTTCTTCCGGATCGTGTTCTGGATCGTTGTTGAGAACAGCTCGCCGCACCCCGTTTGCGGGCACAGAGACAGTTCCGGAATTTTTGTCGGGACGGCCCTGTCATGGCTCTGTGGAGCGTACACCCGATCTCTGAACCCCGGGCGCTCTGTTCCAGTATGTCGTGATTGCTATATCGTGGAAAGGAAGCATCTTGCGCCTTGAAATAATAAACTCGTTTTTGAGTCAATAAGAAACATATAAATATTTCTCTTCAAGATAAATTAATGCCGAAATTTGATTCTCTTCCAGGATTGCAGGCACTCGGGAACGTATCAGAGGACACTGATATGACTGGACAGATACTGGTCATCGATGACGACGAAAAAATCCTTCGGATCTTCAATTTGCTGATAAAGTCGTTTGGCTACTCCCCTGTTTTAGTGAACGATCCCGTGAAAGGCCTTGAAATGTTGCGGGAGAATCCTCCATCACTGATCCTCCTCGACCTCATGATGTCCCCGATGAATGGGTTGCAGTTTCTGGACGAACGGAGAAAAATTCCCGGTGCGTTAAAGGTTCCGGTCGTGATCCTCTCGGCGTGGAGGTTGAACGATGAAGAACTTGCTCCCTACGCGGACAGCATCGCCGAGGTCGTGGTCAAACCTGTCGAGCCGGCACGGTTAAAAGAGGTCATCGCCCGGCACACCGGATGAGGGAACCGTATTGTCGGGATAACGTCACAGCGATAGATGAATAGTAGTCTCTCCCGGGAGATGCATCATGAAACCGCTTCGGTTGGATATCGCCGATATCAGTCGTCTCATCTCGAAGGGAGATGTCAGAGGCCTCATTAGTGCTCTCAGGAGCGATGAAAAAGATCTTCGGTGGATGGCGGTGGGGGGCCTTGGAGAACTGCGTGATGTCGCGGCAGTCGATCCCCTCATCTGTGCGTTGTCCGATCCCGATTCGGATGTCAGGTGGAAGGTTGCGGAGGCACTGGGCTCAATTGGGGATTCTCGTGCAACGGAAGCTCTCATCCCCCTCCTTAAAGACCCCGACGAGACAACGCGGCTTCAGGCGATCTGGGCACTGGGGAAGATCTGCGATCCGCGTGCGACGACAGATGTAGTCCATTGTATGTCGGATGCCGACCACGACATTAAGGTCGCGGCGATCTGGGCGCTGGGAAAGATCAGGGATCAGCGTGCAGATGTAGCGTTGCGGGAGAAGTTGCTTGACCGGCACTCGGGCATCAGAGCCCAGGCAGCCGAATCCCTGGAAGCATGCGGGTGGAGACCGTATGATAGAAGGGAGAAAGGAATTTTAGCGTTTGCCCGACGGGACTGGAAAGAACTCTCACGGCATAGCAGACCGGTGATCGATGTCCTGATCTGGGCGTTGAACGACGAGTATTTTGATGTCAGGATGCATGCCGCGCAAATCCTTGGCAACGCCAGAAGCCGGTATGCAGTTCAGTATCTCCACCGGGCCATTGACGATCCGGTAGAAGCCGTCAGCTACGAGGCTGTTGCCGCTCTGGCTGAGATAGCAGACCCCCGATCGATACAGGCTCTTGTTCACGGGCTCGAAAGCAATTTTCTGAGTACCCGTAAACTCGCTGCAGGGGCACTCGACCGTTTAAACTGGAAGCCGAAGACTCTGTACCATCGAATCCTGTTCCTGAGCGCAAAAGACGATTGGATCGGCCTTATAAAACTCAGACAATATGGGATAGTCCCCCTCACCCGAGAACTGCAGGAACGACAGGTTGTCGAGAGGGAAAATATAACAAAAGCCCTCAAAATTGTCGGTAACCTTGCGACCGAACCTCTCATCCGGTTACTGGAAAGCCCGGATCCGGATATCAGGTGGAGGGCAGCTTCGTTACTCGGCGATGGCCACGACAGGCGGGCAGTCGAGCCGCTCATCGCGGCGCTCGAGGATCTGGACGGACGCATCTCAAACTCCGCTGCAATTGCCCTCGGAGAGATCGGGGACCAGATTGCTGTAGATCCCCTTATCCAGGCATTCAAGACCGGAGACGCCGACCTTCGCAAGTGCTCGATAGTTGCCCTGGGGAAAATTCGATCCGGGCGTTCCTTTGCAATCATCATCGCCGCATCGGGTGATGAGAATTCCGGGGTTCGCATCAGTGCGATACAGGCTATGGGCAGTATCGGGGACGCCCGGCTACTTCCTGCGCTGCTCTCGTTCTGCCTGGAGCCCGACCCTACCATCCGGATAGAGGCGATACGGGCGCTCAGTTCATACCCCCGAAGGGAGACGACGGATCTCTTTATCCAGGCACTGGGCGATCCGGACGCCGGAATACGCAGAGAGGCTTGTGATGTGCTTGGCAAGCGCAAAGTCGCTGCAGCAATTCAACCGCTTACTGCGCTGCTTGAGGATTCGGATGCGGAAGTGCGGCAGTCGACGGTACGAGCACTCAATGCAATCGGCTGGAAACCTGCGAATGCCAGAGAGCAACTGGGATACCTTGTCGCAAAAGAGGATTGGAAGGAGATACGGCGTCTTGGTCTTATCAAATCTCCGTTCTCAAACCCAAAGATCGTGAAACCGTTGCTGGTACCGGAGGATATGCCCGGCAGGACACCGGACATCGCCGGGCCGGAAAAAACTGCTTCCGATGTGAACGCAGCTGCCTCTGATGTAAACGCAGAAGAAACCGAATCCGAAGCCAGGAAGGGTTCTCAGACCACAGACGACAGCATACCGGAACTGCATTTCTTCATCAAGGCGCTGGCCGATCCTCACGGCGATCCCGCGGTACGGCTCAGGGCTGCCGAAGCATTGGGCAAATTCGGAGATCTCAGGGGAGTTCAGCCTCTGATGAGTGCATTGACCGATCCCGACGCGGAGCTCCGGTGGCGTGCAGCGCTGTCTCTCGGCATGCTGGGCGATCAACGCGCATTCAGCGCTCTGGTCGTTGCGCTCGACGATCCCGTCTTTGAGGTGAAACGGCGCGCTGCCGAATCGATTGCGGTTTTGAGATCGAGTGGTGCGGTCCGCCCGCTTTGTGAGCTGATGAAGAGTCCGGACCCCGCAACCCGTTCTCTTGCTATCGAGACCCTCGGTGAATACCAGGACGATGAAGCGGTTCGCACGCTGTTTGTTGCACTGGAAGATATGCACACGGATGTCAAATCGGCTGCACTCTCATCGTTACTGAAGTTAGCCGATTACTGGACCTCACGGGTGACTGTTTTCCTGAAAGATGAGGATCCGGCCATTCGACGCAATGTTGTCAGCACCTTAAAGACCCTTCTTGGGGAGGAAGAGGCCGTGTCGCATCTGGTCCCTCTCCTTCGTTCCGGCAGTTTTTCCAGCCGCCGGGAAGTGCTCTCGGCACTTGAAATGAGTGGGTGGCAGCCGGCTCTCCCCGAAGAACGTGTAACGGTCCTGATAGCGGAGAGGAGATGGGATGAAGTCGCCGCGCTTGGAAAGCAGGCTATAGGACCGCTTATCGATGCACTCTTCGATACGGACGGAGAGGTCAAGAGTGGGGCGGTTGCAGCCCTCGAAGATATGGGAGATGGCGAGACGGTCCAATCGATCAAAGCGGTGCTCAGAAAAAGGAGTGATCTTCCTGTCAAAGGCGTCTACGCTGCGATGAAGGTCATCAGCCTTATCAGTGAGAAGGAGCGGAGAGCCGCTGAGACAGAGGGAAGGGAAGACGATTCACCTTGCTCCACCACAATGTAGCATCCCGTCGGTGAATAAGAGCATCCCCGGTTATTCGGAATGAGAGGTTGCGCCACCTGTTGCGGCGTATCTTCTCCGGGTTCACAGGTGCTGTTTGGGGAGCCGGATGGTGAACGTACTCCCCTGGTGCAGGGTACTGTCGACTGAGATAGTCCCTCCCAGCTTCTCAATATCCTTCTTTGCTATGGCAAGCCCGAGTCCGAGGCGTCCGTACGCCCTGGAGAGGTTGTCTCTGTCACCGATATAGAACGGCTGGAATATGCGGCACCGGGTTGTCTCGTCTATACCGGGACCGTTATCGGATATGGATACGAGATGGGCTTCGGGCTCTTCGCTGTACTCGAAGACGACGTGACAGGGAGGGCTCGAATGCTTCACGGCATTGCTGTAGATCTCACACAATGCTTCATAGAGATAGATTCTGTCCGTCTCGATCGTCTGGCCGGGGGGGATATCAACAGTACACGTCACCCAATCTTCGGTATTGCACACCTCGATGGTGTCGGCAACAAGTTGTTCAAGCGATATAGTCTCCCATTTCGGCTGGATAATACCCCGTTCTGCATCGGCGAGGCTCACGACGAGGATCCTGTTTATGATGCCGCTCATCCTGTTTGCGCAGTCTTGCATGACATCTAAATACTGTATGGCCTCCTCGGTGAGCCCGAAATGGCGGGGATTGTCGAGCATAAGGTAAAGGTATCCCAGAATAGGTTGCAGGGGCGTTCGCAGTTCATGCGATGCGATAGAGAAAAAATTTGTTCGTTGCTCGTCCTCGTTCTCCCGGGCTACTACAGCCGATTTCTGCTCGGTCATATCGGCTGTTGCACCGAGCACGTGCAAAACCCGGTCGTCTGCATCTCTGACGGAAAAAGCACGTGCCTGCATCCACCTGATCGTGGTGTCCGGAAGGACGATTCTGTATTCCAGCGAATCATACTCGCCGGCAGGACAACCGTCAAACAGTAATTTAAAAGACTCCCTTTCATCGGGGTGGACGGACTGGATAAGCGCTTGCGGATCTGCAAGAAGCGCCTGCGCATCGACACCCAGGGCGTTCCCGACTGCGGGATCGACATAAACCCAGGTTCCGCCCCCCGGGTCCCTCACCCAGATGATCTTGCTATGGGTTTCGGCCGGACAGCAGGCTCCCCCGTCATCGTTTCCTGAAGGATCACTCAATTGATCTTGGTCGGTGGTGAGATCCAGGGTACCTGTAGCGTTGGGTCTCATTTTTGGATCGTTGTACATCATGCATCCCGGGAGTGTCTGCGAGACTTCCTTTCGGCCTCAGTTCCTTTGAGGTGGTAGCATACTCCTGGAACGCGCCTGAACATGGATGATTCCAATTCAACTTCTACCGGGGCGATAGCGCTTTATGTTCGGAGATCGAGTCGATGCGGTGTATGTTACGGAGGAGGTTCTATAGAATGAAGTGAGTGAGGGAATATATTAAATAGATCCATTCGTTTCCTGATATATAACAGCATGCTCAAAAGCGGCCATTTATGAGTATTTGCGATTATACCCCCTGATTAGGGGAAAATTATGTTCCCTCTTCTGCGCCTGAGGCAGTTTGATCCGCTGATTGACCGTATCGTATGACGAACGTTGAACCGGGCATCATCTCGCACCGGGGGTTTGGGGCACGCACACCCCGGCAGCCTCCGGCATACTCTCTTTGCTGTCTCCTGGTCGGAGGAACCCGCCCCCTCCCTCATCGTAGCCTCACGCAAAGGTATTTCAGGTATGACGACAGATTAAATAAGGTAAACGGTGCGCGAAAGCGCAACCGATGCACGTTCCATCTCTGTTCACGCACAGAGTATGTTCTTCCCGTATCCGGGCGAGGGTTGCCAAGCCAGGTCAAAGGCGCCAGGTTGAGGGCCTGGTCTCGTAGGAGTTCGAGCGTTCGAATCGCTCCCCTCGCATTCGTTTTACAAATTCGTTGAAGAGCCGATGGCATCTCCCCGGCAGGGGAACTCAATGCAACGACGGGGGGAACCCACGACCGATCGCGGGGGCATTGAGACGCTCCAGGTGCTGGTTCTGGGGTTCGCGGTTAGAGCCGGCACGGTGGAGAGGCGCTCCCGGTGCGTCTGCGCCGGGGGAGAGGCCGTCACCGGCCGTATCGGTTGATCGTGTTGATCAGGGCAGAGAACCCTTCGATCTCCTTATCGAGCACTTCCGTCCGGGTCATGCCCATGCTCATCTCCGCATCGGCCGTCAGCATATCGGGGCCGCGCACCACCTCGCGGTCGACGCCGTCGGCGGAGAGGATCGTCCGGGCTTCGGCATCGTGGACGAACGCCCGGCCGGGGATGAGCACGACATCCTCAAGTCTCTTGAGGTTTACTTCGGCGAGGTCGTCGGCGGTGATGAGGTCGGCGATCTCTTTTCTGACCCTGACGACCCGCGAAGTCGAACCGCGGATTGAGAGGATACGCTGGATGAAGGGGGCCGCGATACTCCCGGTGATCACGGTCGCGCGCTTCTGGACCCGGGGGAGTTTCTTCAAGAGATCGGGCTCGTGGAGGATCGCAAACGGCGACCCGATCGAGGGGTCGCCGAGCGGGGTTCCGCTGATCTTCATCGAAAACTTCTCGTTTAAGTCGGTGACGATGTCGTGGAACTCGTCGACGGTATGGACCTGCTGCCCCTCGATGAGCGGCGCGTTCTCCAGGATGAGCCCCTGGTCGGTCCGGTTTGCAAACCGCATCAGGATCAGCCCTTTTGCGCCCCGCTCCTCCAGCCACGCGCAGGTCTCTTCGAGGGCCTCGCCGTCGTTGACGCCGGGAATGACAACTGCTGCAGCGTAGACGTCGATCGCGCCGCAGAGCCGGTCGAGGATCGCAAGGGAGGCCTCCGGCGTCGGGTCGTGCATCCACTGCCGCCGGAGGTCCGGGTCGGCGGCGAAGACGGTGTAGGATACCTCGGAAAGACCGTTATCGATGAGGAAATCGGCTATATCCGGGTCGTCGAACCCCTTCCCGCTGGTATAGCCGATATGGAGCGGCGCCTCCATGCTGCCGAGCAGCTCGACGAGGTCGCGGAACTCGGGGTAGCAACTCGGGTCTCCGCCGCCGCTGATGGTGATCCGGTCGATATCGTCGCTCATCACCTGGAGGTTTGCCAGCGTCTCGTCGGCGACGGTCCGGAGGCTCTTGAATCCTTCGTACCCCTCCCGCACGCCCCGGGTGCAGTAGTCACAGCCCTTCTGGAAGGGCAGGCAGTATCTGCAGCCGAACGACGTCGTCCCCTTGACGTGTTTGAAGTAGCAGTACGAACAGAATCCCCGGCAGTCGAGGCCGGGCCGGCCCCCGAGATCGACGGTGAGATGCGACATCCTGATGATACTTCTGTGCTCCTTTGTTATGAACGTTGCAGACTCGCCCCCCGGCTCCACCTCGCGGTGCCGGTTCGCCAGCCGCTCGGACGTCGCCGTTGTGGCTGTTCCGGCGAGGGAGAGCTGCCGGCGAACCGGCGGCGGCACCATTATCGTCCGGCAGGGTGAGAGTGCCGTGGAGGAGAGGGTATGCGGACGAGCTACCGGCTGCTGCTCCGGTTCTATCACGACCCCGGCTACGACTTCTCCCGGATCGAGGTCGAGTACGTCGACCGCGGGGCGCCCGGCGACCGATCGAGGGTGCAGGGCGACCGGGTCCTCGCGCTCGATGCGCAGTACCTGGAGGTGGACGCCGGGACGCATGTGGCCTGTATTCCGTATCATAGGGTCAGGCGGGTTCTGTATGACGGGGAGGTTGTTTGGGAGCGCGACTGGCCGTAGGGCAGGAGCCTGAGCACCGTCAGGTGGGAGTCGCGACGCTCCATCAGGAGCAGATCGTGAGCACCGTCAGGTGGGAGTCGCGACGCTCCATCAGGAGCAGATCGTGAGCACCGTCAGGTGGGAGT
>Ga0265294_10002151_pt1 | contig 26046 bp, 21 predicted proteins | sample MunlanPumphouse3_FD_192504 | JGI IMG/M metagenome (GOLD analysis project Ga0265294, IMG submission 192504) | Groundwater microbial communities from a municipal landfill in Southern Ontario, Canada - Pumphouse #3 | ecosystem: Environmental > Aquatic > Deep subsurface > Groundwater | place... | reverse complement strand
CTTTATGAATTGCATATTGAGTATTCATCAAACCAACAACTCCAAGACCTAAAGCCATCTCTTTAGTTTTTGATTCTAATTGTTTAATTAAATCATCACTTATAGAGATTGGAGGAAGTGAACAAGCTGAATCCCCTGAGTGAATACCAGCTTCTTCAATATGTTGCATAATTCCACCAATATAAACCTCTTTTCCATCACAAATACAATCAACATCAAGCTCAATAGCTCTATCTAAGAATTTATCAATTAAAACAGGTGCATCATTTGAAACACTTACTGCTTCATCCATATACTGTTTTAACTCTTCAGTTGAGTAAACAATTTTCATACCTCTTCCACCAAGAACAAAAGAAGGTCTTACTAACACTGGATAACCTATTTTTTCAGCTATTTGTATAGCTTCATCAAGTTTAACAGCTGTTCCATTTTCTGGTTGTAAAAGACCGATTTTTTCAACAAATGCAGAGAATTTTTTTCTATCTTCAGCTAAATCAATTACTTCTGCTGTTGTTCCAATAATTTTTGCTCCAGCTTTTGTTAAAACTTGTGCAAGTTTTAAAGGAGTTTGTCCACCAAAATGAACAATTACACCATCTGGTTGCTCTTTTTCAACTACACTTCTAACATGTTCAAAATCGATTGGCTCAAAGTATAAAACATCTGATGTATCATAATCTGTACTTACCGTTTCAGGGTTGCAGTTATACATAATTGTTTTAACACCCATTTCAGTTAATGCGAAACTTGCATGAACACAACAATAGTCAAACTCAATTCCTTGACCAATTCTATTTGGTCCTCCACCAATAATCATAACTTTTTTCTGAGTTGATTTAGGAATCTCTACTTTTGGAAGTTTTGAAACATTTGTAGTTGAATATAAGTATTGGTTTAGAGCTTTAAACTCTCCTGCACAAGTATCAACTTCATTGTATTCAAAATCTATATCCAAAGCTTTTCGTGCAAGATATACATCTTCTTCAGTTTTTCCAATAACATTTGCAATAAATTTATCACTAAACCCATTTGATTTTACTTTTCTTAAAAGTGCTTCATCTTTTAAAATTGCAGGAGTCATAGAAAGTTCCATTTCGTACATCTCTCTAAACTTAGCTAAAAACCAAGGGTCTATTTTTGATAACTCAAAGATATCTTCATTTGTTAAACCTTGTCTCATACCATCCATTAGATATTGAAGTCTTTTATCATTTGGTCTTCTAATCTCTTTTTTGATTAATTCTAAATCTGTTGTAATGCTATCAAATCCACTAAGACCAGTCTCTAATGAACAATAAGCTTTTTGGATAGTCTCATTAAAATTTCTTCCAATAGACATAACTTCACCAACACTTTTCATAGAAGTTGTTAAAGTTGAGTTTGCTTTTGGGAATTTTTCAAATGTAAATCTAGGAACTTTTGCAACGATATAATCAACCGCAGGCTCAAAACTTGCTAATGTTCCTGTCATATCATTTGTAATCTCATCAAGTGTAAATCCAACTGCTAAAAGTGTTGATACTTTTGCGATTGGGTAACCAGTAGCTTTAGAAGCAAGTGCAGAACTTCTAGAAACTCTTGGATTCATCTCAATTACAATCATTCTTCCTGTTTTTGGACACATTGCAAATTGAACGTTTGATCCACCACTATTTACTCCCACTTCTCTTAAAATTGCAAAAGAAGCTTCTCTCATAACTGCATACTCTTTATCTGTAAGTGTAAGTGCTGGTGCAATAGTAATACTATCACCTGTATGAACTCCCATAGGATCAAGATTTTCAATAGAACAAACAACAATACAATTATCATTTGTATCTCTAATTATCTCCATTTCATACTCTTTCCAACCTAAAACAGACTCTAAAATCTCAATTTCATTAATTGGTGAAGCATCTAGTCCAGCTTGTGCCAAAGATTTAAACTCTTCCATATTATAAGCAACTCCACTTCCAGCTCCTGCAAGAGTAAATGAAGCACGACTAATAACAGGGAATCCTATATCTTTTGCAAGCTTCATAGCTTCTTCAAGAGTATAAGCATTTTCACTTCTTGGTAAATCTAATCCTATTTTTTTCATACTTTCAGTAAAAAGATGTCTATCTTCACCTTTTTTAATAGCTTCTGGATGAACTCCTAAAAAAGTAATTCCCTCTAAAAGCCCTTTTGAATACATTGATGTTGCTATATTTAATGCAGTTTGTCCACCCATTGTTGGCAAAATAGCATCTATATTCTCTTTTTTAATTATATTTAAAACAACCTCTTCTGTAATTGGTTCTATATAAGTTTTATCAGCAAATTCTGGATCTGTCATGATAGTTGCTGGGTTTGAGTTCACAAGAACAACTCTATATCCTAGCTCTTTTAAAGTTTTTGTTGCTTGAGTACCAGAATAATCAAACTCACACGCCTGTCCTATAACAATTGGTCCTGAACCAATCAACAAAATGTTTTTTATATCTTCTCTTTTTGGCATAACTTTCCTTTCACTGATTTAAAAATTTGGCAAGTTTATCTAAAAAGCACTTAAGGTTTCGTTATAAAGCCTCTATTGTATAAAGTTTTATAAGGAATTATTGCTTTGAGTAACAAAAATTAATTTTGCTTCTTCTAGCAACTTTTGAGCAAGTTCTAACTCTTTTAAACCATCGTTATATAACTTTAATGACTCATTTATTGTAATTTGTGGGTTTGAAAGTTTTTCTAAAAGCTCTTTTGCTTTTGCAATTTTATCTTCAAAATTAATATCTTCTTGTTTTTTAATATCTTCCATTTTTAATCCTTTAAAATATCTTTTATATGTTCTTCAAATTTCTCAACTTCAACTAAAAAAGAGTCATGACCACTTGAACTATCTACTAATTTAAATGTAACTTGCTCTTTTTTACCTATTTTTATCATAATATCTCTAATCTCTTCCATCTCATTTGGAAAAAACAACATATCATCTTTAAAAGCAATTAAATGAAGTTTTCCTTCTATTTTTAAAAATGAATCCTCTAATTTATCTTTATTTCTTCCTGCATCAAAAATATTAATTGTTTTACAAATATATAAATATGATAGTGGATCAAAAAATTTGGGAAAACTATAAGAGTTGTGTTCAAGATATTTTTCTATCTCAAATCTTCCAAAAAGTTCATAAAGTCCATCTGTTTCAACATAATCTCTTCCAAATTTGTTTATAAATAAATTTGGACTCAAATATGCTATTAATCCAGCCATTCTTCCAACAGCAAGTCCAACTAATCCTCTTGCTTTTAAATCATCTTTTTCATAATTTCCATTTTTAAAATTTATATCGTGCCTTATTGCCTCAATAGCTATTTTATTTAAAGCTATTGCCCAAGGTCTTGTATATGCAGTTGTTGCCATTGGAATATAGTGTTTTGCAAAAGTTGGATGTTCGATTGCATAACAAAGTGCTTGCATTCCACCCATGCTTCCACCAATAACTGCAACTGCATTTTTTATGCCCAATTTTTTATAAAGTCTCATTTGAGCATTTACAATATCTGAAATTGTTAAAACAGGAAATTTTAATCTATACTCTTTTTTTGTAGATGGATTTATACTTAAAGGACTAGTAGAACCATATGAACTTCCAATATTATTTGAACAAATTACAAAATATTTTTCTGTATCAATGGCTTTTTTATCTCCTATAAACTTATCCCACCAACCAGCTTTTGCCTCATTTTCATAACGACCAGCTGCGTGATGACTTCCAGATAAAGCATGACAAATAACTATAACATTTGATTTATCTTCATTTAATCTTCCATAAGTTTCATAAACTATCTCAAACTCTTCAAGAAGTCTTCCACTTTCAAGATAAAGTGGTTCGTTAAATTTCTCTTTTTTTGTCTCTATTTCCAAAATATATTCCAAATTTTTCTATTTTTTTAGATTAAAGTCTATCTAAACTAAAATAAAAAAGCCTTTTAGTGACATATTTTTAAAAAATTTAAAGATATAAAACTTTTTAATCTTATATTATAAGTAATTTTTTATATAATCATAGGTTAATATTATAAAAAGGATTTTTGTGAATAAAATTGAAGAGTTAAAAAAACTTTTAGAAAAAGAGGTTTTACCAGAACTTAAAGCTGAAATAGAGGCTTTAGAAAAGTTACTTTCAAAGAAAAATGATAAAGAGATAAAAGAGGAATTAAACTACTTTTTAGAGGTAAAAAAGTTTTATGATGAAGCTTTAAAACTCATAAATGAAAATAAATTAACTCAAGAAGAGGCGGAAAATATTTTACTAGATTTAGAGGATATGGAAGATGATGAGGAGGAAATTTAGTGTTTGATTTAGAGATTTATGAAATTGTTTTTATAGCATTTTTTGCTATTGCTTTTGTATTTGGATTTTTTGCTCAACAAAAACAGTTCTGTTTTAGTGGAAGTTTAAAAGATTATATACAAATTAAATCTACAAAAAGAGCTGCTAGTGTAGTTATGGCTATGATAGTTGCTATTATTTCTACTCAAATATTTGCATCTATTTTTGATATAGATTTGAGTTCTAGTAGTTATTTTAAAAGTAATATAAACTACTTTGCAATTATTTTGGGTGGTGCTTTATTTGGTGCTGGAATGATGATAGCAGATGGTTGTAGTAGCAGAAGTATAGTAAAATTTGCTCAAGGTGATGCAAATGCTTTGGTAACTCTACTTTTTATTGCAATTTTTGCATTTGCTAGTACAAAAGGGTTTTTATTTGTTTTAGTAAATGGTTTTATAAATAATCAATTTATGATAGATATTTCAAGTAATTTATCAAACTTTACTCTAAATATCTACTTTGTTTTAGTTATTTTAGTTTTAATTTTGGCATATTTTGTAAAAAAAGTAAAAAGAGTTTTTAGTTTATATGATGGTGTTATTATTGGATTTTTAATTGGTTTTGCTTGGTTTATCTCTGGATATATTGGAGATGAAAGTATTGAAAAAGAGATTCAAGTTCAAGCTTTAAGTTATGTATTTCCTAGTGCAAAAACTTTAGAGTTTTTCACATCTTATGAAGTAACAGAGTTATCTATTGGAGTTTGTATTGTTTTAGGTGCAGCTTTTGGAGCATACTTTTCAACATTTTTTAATAAAAAATATAGTTTTGGATGCACTTCAAAAATGAATTTTAATAAACTAAAATACAATATGATAGGTGGTTCTATGATGGGAATTGGTGGAATTATGGCTATTGGATGTACTGTAGGGCAAGGTTTAAGTGGTGTTTCTACCCTTGTATTTAGTTCATTTTTAGCAATAATTTCTATTGGAGTATCTGGTTTTATAACTGGAAAAATACTTTATAAAAAAGATAAACTTCCTATGTGTTTCTTATTTGAGTGGGAAGATGATGATAAAAAACAAAAACCTTTGGATTACGAAATATAAAAAAAAAGGATACAAACTCAAATATTTGAGTTTGTATCCTTAGCTATTTCATTAAATATTTTTAGTGAAGTGGATACTCTACTGTATAACCTCTCATAAGAGGTGGAGTATCAAGAGTGCTTTCAACTGCTTCAACTTTTATAGCTTCAATCTCATTTTCATCACTCTCTTTTTGTTCCTCTTTTATCTCATTTTTAGCTTCAAATCCAGTTGCTATGATAGTAATTTTTACTTCATCTCTTTCAAAATCTGTATCTGTTGTAGTTCCAAAAATAATTTGAGCATTTATATCAACTCTTTGGTTTATGTTATTCATAACATCTTCTATTGCAAAAAGTGATATTTCTGGACTTATTGTAAAGTGAATTAAAATTCCTTTTGCACCATCTAAAGGCACTTTTTCTAGTAAAGGAGAGTTTATAGCATTATCCAAAGCTCTACTTGTAGCTTCATCACCTTTTGCTTTTCCTATTCCCATTAAAGCGATACCTTTATGCTTCATAATAGTTTTAACATCTGCAAAATCGGCATTTATATCATTTCCACTACCTGGATTTAATATAACTTGGCTCATTCCATTTACAGCTTGATATAAAATATTATCTGTAACTTTAAAGGCATTTTTTATACCAATTGTCTCATCAACAGCTTCTCTTAATTTATCATTTGCAATAACAATCAAAGAGTCACTAACTTTTTTAAGCTCCTCAAGACCTAAGTTTGCCAAAGCTGCTCTCATTCGTCCTTCAAAACCAAAAGGCTTAGTAACAACAGAAACAGTCAAAGCTCCAACTTCTCTAGCTGCTTTTGCAATAATAGGAGCAGCACCTGTTCCAGTACCACCTCCTAATCCAGCAGCAACAAAAACAATATCTGAACCTCTTAGTGTCTCTTGTATCTCTTCATAACTCTCTAATGCGGCATTTCTTCCAACTTCTGGATCCATTCCAGCACCAAAACCATTTGTAAGTTTTGGACCTAATTCAATCTTTTTTGGAGCTTTTGAAATATGAAGAACTTTTAAATCTGTATTTGCAACTATTAAATCAATCATATGACTACCTTCTTCAATCATATAATTAATCATATTACAACCACCTCCACCAACACCTATTACAGCAATTTTTGGAAGATTATTTGATAGTGCTTTTGTAGGCATATCCTCTTTTATTGTTATATCATCTACTCTAAATAGATTGTGACTGCTACTATTTTCCATTAAAACCACTCCTCAATTTTTTTCCAAAGTCCAAGACCTTTTTTCTTTTTATCTTTTGGTAAAGGGTCTAAGATTGTATCATTTGTTCTTATTCTCATATCAGGTCCAGCTTGTCCAATATGCGAAGTTTGTGGAGCAACAAACTTATCATGAGCTTGACCTTTTCTAATAGGTCTTATTAATTTTTTACTAGAATCTAATTGATACCCTCTATTCATTCCTAAAGCGAACATAATTAATCCTACAGTTGTTGCCATATTTGGTTCATCAAAGCTAACTCTAAATGAATTTGGAAGATTTTTAGGAGCAGAAACTGTTACTGGAATTTTCTCAAAAATATTTTTTGTAAGCTCTTTTATTCCACCTAGTTCACTCATTCCACCAGTTAATACTATTCCTGAACCAATATTATCAAGTAAAGCATTCTTTTTTAACTCATTTTTAACTAAAACTAAAAGTTCTTCTACTCTTGCGTGAATAATTGTTTGAATATGTCCTAGAGGAAACTCTTTAAAATACTCTTCATCATTTATTTGTGAAACTCCAACATTTGAAGGTCCAACTTCTCCATTTCCAAAGTAATCTTTGATTAAAGAACCATACTCAATTTTTATTTTTTCAGCTGTTCTAAGAGGTGTATTTAACATCAAAGATAAGTCATTTGTAATATTTTTTGAACCAACTGGAATAAATCCATTATAAATTATAGAGTTTCCTTTGTGATATACAAACTCAGTTGTTGAAGCACCTAAGTTAATCACAACTGCACCTATTCTTTTTTGTTGTTCATCTAAAACTGCTAAAGATGCTGCATAAGAATCAAGTACAAATCTAACATCATCTATACCAAAAATTCTTAGTGCTGATTTTATATTAATTAGTGCATTTCTTTTTGCAGTTACAATATAAACAGATGCTTCAAGTTTTGAACCATTCATATTAAAAGGGTTTTCTACTTCTTGATCATCTACTTTAAAAAATAGTGGTATTACGTGAACAACATCATAATCAGGTAAAATTATAGAGTTTGAAAGAGCCATTTGCATTGCTTGATTTATATCAGTTTCAGAAACAAGTCCATTTGGAATAGTTACATATCCAGTTGCTTTGATTCCTCTTGTGTAATTTCCAGAAATAGATACAACAGTTGTTCCAATAGTCTCTGTTACACTCTCTTTTGCTTGAAGTATTGCATCTTTTATTGTTCTTGAAACATCTTCAATATTTGTTATAAGCCCTTTATTTACTCCAACACTATCTTGAACACCAAAACCTAAAATTTCAATACTATTATCTAAATCATATTTTGGTTTAGTTATTACTGCACTTGTAACACTTGAACCAATATTTATTGTAAGAAAAATATCATTTGTATTATTCAAAACTACTCCTTTGTTTGCATTGATGTTTTTATTGCAATACTATTTTCAAGTTTTTTAAGTAAATTTGACAATAAATCAGAATTCTGAACTTGTTTTATCTCATCTCTTACAAAACTATCTTTTGCCTTGTCATAAGAAGCCATTTTTGAGTCGTTTATTCTATATAAAACAACTTTTGAACCAACTTTTGCAATTCCATCTTTTGTAGAACTAGCAAAAAGTTGCCCAAGAAACTCTATTGCTTCTTGCTCGTTTAATCCTTTAATTTTAGCAGCACTTGCTCTATTTACACCAGTTGCTTCATTTCCTTTAAAATCTTTTAGACTATTTTTTGCTAATTCGTCTAATTTTTTTGCTTTCAAATTAAGCTTATAGTTTTCAATTACTTTTGCTCTTGCTTGTTCAAAAGTTAAATTAACAGAAGAGTTTAATTTTGATAGTTTTACTATATAAAATCTATTATTTTCAAAAAATGGTTTTAAAATCTCTTCTTTTTTTAACTCTTTAATTTTTTGAACATTTTCAGGTAAAAATGGAATTTTAGTCTCAGAATAAGTTTCTTTTTTATCAAAATTATCTTCAGATTTTTTAAGTTTTAAGTAAAGAGAAAGAGCCTCTTTTTTACTAAAACTCTCATCCAAATCTCTTATAATCTCATCTTTTGCCTCTTCAAAAGATTTTAACTTTCCATCTTCAAATTTATAGTCACTTTTAAATTTATCAAAATGATTTTTTATATCTTCTTGCGTAGAGTTAGAAGAAGAAAGAGGAAACTCTTTTATTTCTAAATCATAAGAAACTTCACTTTTATATGCATTTTGATTTTCATCAAAATATTTTTTAAGTTCACTCTCATCTACACTGTTTACATCAACATCATCTAAAGTTAATATTTTATAAGTAATATCATCTTCTATAAATAATAGTTTACTAATATTTTCTATCTCATTTGGAGTTGGTTCTATACTAAAAAGAGCTTGAACTTTTTGAAAAAGTATTGAATTTTTAAGACTATTTTCAAACTCTTGAGGTGACATTCTATTTTGTTGTAAAACATTTACATATTGATTTTTGTTAAATTTACCATCTAATTTAAACTCTTCATAATTAATCAACTCTTTTGCAATCTCTTCATCAGTTACCATCAAGCCTAAAGAGTTACCATAAGACATAAGAAGGTTTTTTTGTAAAAGTTGAGAAAATGCAACATCTTTTAATCTTAATTGCTCTGCTAACTCTTTATTAAAAGATGCTCCAAAAATTTGTGAATATTGATTATAAAGATTTGAATACTCTTGCTGGTACTCTTCTACACTAATCTCTTTATCTCCAACAGTTGCAACAACGCCACCTTTACTACCATAGTCATATGATCCCCAACCTACAAATCCAGCACCTACAAAGGCAATAGTACTAATCCAAATCGTAATAACCAACCACTTTTTATGTCTTTGCATCCAAGTTATCATAAAATAAACCCTTAAAAAAAATTTAGAGATTATGATACAAAAATCTTGCTTTTATGTTATTTAAACGCTTATGGATAAACTATTTGTTTCAATTTTTTTATCTTTATTGCACAATAAATCATTTATAACACTCTCTCTTATTGTTACTTCTATTTTTTTACAAGCACTTTTAAAAGCTTCTTCTTCTCCAACAATAAAACACATACTTTTTGCTCTTGTTATTGCTGTATAAAGTAGTTTTGTGTTGTGCATTATGTAGTGTGAGAAACTCATAGGAATTAACGCATTTTCATACTCCATTCCTTGTGTTTTGTGAATTGTTAGACAATATGCTAAATTTAAAAGATGATGAATATTATCAAAGTCGTAAAAGACAACCATATCATCATTTGGATATAAAACTACACACTTTTTCTCATCAAAATCTAATTTTATTACTAATCCAAGCTGTCCGTTATAAACTCTTCTTTCCATAAATTCAGTAGAATTTGATTTATACATACTCATAGTCTGAGCTTTCATATTCTCATTTTTTATATGAATTACTTTATCTGTAAGCTTATATTCAATCTCTTTTATCTTCAAACTTTTATTTTTTGTATGATTAAATAATCTTTGAAGTTCTATATTTAAATTTTCAACTCCTAAAACTCCACCTTTCATAGGTGTAATTACTTGAAACAAAGTAAGTGCTTTTCCTATATTTTTCTCTTTTATAAAATCATAGTAATTTTGTATATAATTACTTGCAATATTTAAAATATTATTTAAAATATAATCACTATTTTCACCTCTCATATCTGAAAATTCATTTTGACTTAAAGAATTTTTCATAGAGTAGTAATTTCCTATTGACACATCAACAAACTTAAAATCCTCATACTCTTCTTTATAATTTGGTAATTCACCTTTTCTGATATCATTTGCAATTACTGCTATTGCTTGATTCTCATTTTGTCTATAAATTTTTGTAAGTTTACATATTGGGGCTAGTTCATATTTTATACTATCAGCTAATATATTTCCAGCTCCAATAGCTGGAAGTTGCCCATCATCTCCCACAATTATAAAAATTGTATCATCACTTATTTTACTTATAATTTGAGAAAAGGTAACAGAATTTACCATTGAAGCTTCATCTAGTAAAATAACTTTATATGGAAAAAAATCTTTCTCTTTATGTTTTACTAAAAGACTTTGAATTGTGCTTGAGTTATAACCTGTTGTATCACTTATTCTTTGACTTGCAATTCCACTTAAAGCAATAGCTATAATGTCATCATAACTAGCAATCTCTTCTAAAAGCTCTAAAATGGCTCTACTTGAAGTAGATTTTCCTGTTCCAGCATATCCTATTAAAAATAGCGTTTTTTCTCCAGAATTTATTAATTCAACTGCTTTTTGTTGTTCACTACTTAGAGTAAACCCCAAAGTTTTTTGTTTTTTTTCTAAATATTCATCAAAACTATCTATGATTTTTTTATTTTTACTATCTTTTCTTATATTAAAAAAATCTAATATTTTCTTTTCACAATAATATAACATTGAAAGAGCAATACGATTTTCACTTGTACTATAAATCTCCTCTTTTGCTAACATTTCAACTAAAATATTTTCATAAAATAGCTCCTCTTTTGAAAATCTCAAACTATCATCTAGAAGTTTATAAAGATGAAATTTATCTATTGAAGAGTTGCCGTTGTTATCGCAATACTCTCTTAAAGTATAATTTAAACAAGCTTTTATTCTAAAAGGTGATTTTACGTCTATTCCTAAAGCTTTTGCTATCTCATCTGCTCTTTTAAATCCTATTCCTTTTATGTTTATCAACATATATGGATTTTGTTTTATCTTTTCAATTAAGTTTTCAACTTCACTAAAAGTTGAATATATTTTTGTAATTAGATTTGAAGTAACTCCAAATTTACCCAAAAAAGCACCAAGTTCTCGAAGATGTTTAAAAGAGTGCCAAGAGTTTAAAATTGATTTTAGTTTTTTCTCTTTTATACCTTTAAAATTTAAAAGTTCATTTGGATTTTCATCTAAAATCTTTATTAAGCCTTCTTCTCCATATTTTTCTAAAATCTCTGTTGCTGATTTTTTTGTAAAACCTTTAATTATTTTTGTAAGGAAAAAAAAGAGTTCGTGCTCTTTTACCTGTAAAGTATTAAACTCAAATTGAACTCCATATTTACTATGAGTTATCCAATTTCCAGTTAATATTATCTCTTCTCCTACAAGTTTTTCAATATCTGCATCAAAATAGACTCCACAAATTTTTTGATTATTTTCTAAAACTGCAATAGTATATTTTGTTTCATCATTTTTGTATAAAACTTTTTTTAAAACTCCACTAAGATTGAAGCTTTTTTCACTAGTTTCCATCATCATACTTATCTTTTTTATGCTTATCTTTTTTATATGAACTCTTGTTTTTCTCTTTTTGAAGTAAATTTGCCTCTTTTAAAAGTATAGCTCTCTCATCTTCAAAACTTTCGCTAGGATTTTTTGTAAAAGCAATAGTCTTTTCAATAAAACTATTTAGTAAAGAGTAATAATCTGAATAAAGATCAACTTTTTGTGATTTACACATATCTTCATAATTTTTTGAAGTTCTTTTTAAAAAAAGTTCTTTATTGAAATTTTCCAGTTTCAACAAAGATATTGTTCTTGTTAGAAATTTCTCAACAACTCTTATATAACGAATTCTTAACTGTTTTTCGTTTATTTCAAAACCCATTTTTTAACTTTAATATTTTTTGAATCATATTATTTTTAATATCACTTTTTTTTAAATTATAAGATTATAACCAAATCTATTTTAAAATAGTTAAAATATTACAAATTGTGATATTTTAACTATAGCTCAAAAGCACTTTTAAATATATCTATTCCAAATTTTTCTCTTAGATTTTGTATATTTTTACTCAATTTATCTTTTTTTAGATCATCTTCATACTCAAATAAATTATAAGTATGTTCTCCTTTTTTTGCAAAATTAAAAACAGTAATATATAGTTGAATAACTCCATGATTTTTGTGCTTATCTGCTTTTATAAATAGATTAACTATAGAGTTTCTAAAATCAAATTCATTAAAAATTTTATTACTATTTTCTTGTGCTTTTGATTTAATATCGGACTCATATTTTATTTGAATTTGAAAAGAAAGAGGATTGTGTCCATCTTTTTTTACTATAAAACTCAAATATCTACTTAAAATTATAGTTCTTCTTTTAAGCTCATCTCTATTAAAAACTACATCAAAACTTCTTCCAATACCTATGCTTTTTTTCTCTTTTGTTATATTTAATTTACTATCTTTTATCCCACAAACTCTATTATATGTATCTACTCCAACTTTTCCAAAAGAGTAAAATAGATTTTTATTTTTTCTAATATCTCCTAAAGTTTTTATATTATAACCACTTAGTTTTTCACAAAAAGATTTTCCAATTCCTGTAAAGTTTTCTATTAAAATATTTTTTGTAAACTCTTCAATATTATCTTTTTTTAAAAGCTTTATATTGTTTGGTTTTGCCTCATTTGTCATAAGCTTTGATAAATATTTTGTATTTGCTAAACCAATAGAGCAAGGAAGATTTAACTCTTTAAATATCTTATCTTTTAATTTTTTTGCAAAATCTTCTGCTTCATCCTCTTTTATATAACCACTTAAATCACCAAAAAATTCATCAATAGAAAACTGCTCTATTAGAGGAATTTCAAGTTCTAAAAGCTCTTTTAATTTTGAAGATAAATCGTCATAAAGATTATAATTTGGTGGTATCATCTTTAAATTTGGGCAAAGTTTCAAAGCTTCGTTTACACTCATAGCTGTTTTTACTCCAAAAGCTCTTGCCTCATAAGATGCTGATGTTATAATTCCTCTTATTTTATTATTTTCATCTACAAAATAATCATTTGAACTTTTTTCATCTTCACTATCTAAAATTTTACTTGAAAAACTAGCACGATTTGTTGCCATTGTTCTTTTTACTATTGTTTTTGAAAAAATATCTACGTTGCTTTTCCCACCAACAGCAACGGGAATATTATGTAAACTTTTATCAAGAGTTCTTTGTGCTGATACAAAATAGCAATCTAAATCAATGTGAATAAACATAATGCAATATTACTATCTTTTTTATAAATTCATTAATAAATATTTCATTTTGCAATATTTTTATAATTTAAATGATATTAAAAATTGAGAAGAATTTACACATAATTTTTTTTTATAATTCTATATAAGATATATTGAATATTTTAAATTTTTATTAAGTTTATTAAATTATCATTCATTTGTATTTGTTATATTAAAGGAGAAGATTAAATGAAAAAAATGGCATTTTTACTTGCAAGCATCGCAAGTTTATCGTTTGCTGTAGATTATGACCCTGTAAGAGGAGAGATGCTATCTCTTTCTTGTGCAAACTGTCATGGAACTGATGGAAAATCTACTACTGCTATTCCAAAAATAGCTGGGTTGGATAAGAATTATATGTATCAAACTTTACTTGAGTACAAAACTGGAAAAAGAGTTGATACACATATGATGCAAAAGCACACAAAAGGTTTCACTGATGAAGAGCTTGAGCAACTATCTTACTACTTTTCAAAAGTTAAATAAGCAAAAAGGATAAACGATGATAAATAGAAGAGATTTCGGAAAATTAGTTTTAGGAGCTACGGCTCTATCTTTTACTGCTTGCAATAGTTTAGCAAGTGGCTTATCTACAATTCCTGCAAACAAAAAAAGAGTTGTAATTGTAGGTGGTGGTTTTGGTGGAGCTGCAACTGCTAGATATTTAAGAAAATTTGATTCAAATGTTGAGATTGTTTTAGTTGAACAAAATAAAGAGTATTATACTTGTCCATTTTCAAATGCAGTAATTGCTGGTATGGAAAAAATGGATTTCATAAAACATGATTTATCTACTTTAGCAAAAAAACATAATATTAAAGTAGTACATGCAAAAGTTGCAAAAGTTGATGGTGCAAATCAAAATGTTGTTTTAGAAAATGGAGAAAAAATCTCTTATACAAAAGCTGTTGTAAGCCCTGGAATTGATTTTAAATATGAAAAAGGTTATACAAAAGAGAATGAAAAACATGCTCCACACGCTGTAAAAGCTGGTGAGCAAACTACAATTCTTCAAAAACAACTTGAAAATATGAAAGATGGTGGAACTTTTGTAATGGTAGCACCTGCTGATCCTTTTAGATGTCCTCCTGGACCTTATGAGAGAATCTCACTTGTAGCTCACTATATTAAAAATAATAAACCAAATTCAAAAATTATAGTTCTTGATCAAAAAGATAAATTCTCAAAACAAGTTCTATTTACAAATGGTTGGAAAGAGCTTTATGGTGATTTAATTGAGTGGAGAGCAGCACAATTTGGTGGAAAAGTTGTAAGTGTTGATCCTGTTAAAAAAATAGTTGTAACTGAAGATGAAGAGGTTCAAGCAGATGTTTTAAACTATATTCCAAATCAAAAAGCTTCTCAATTAGCATTTGATTCAGGACTTGTAGCAGATGGAAAAGATTGGTGTGATATTCATCCAAAAACTTTTGAATCTAAATTAGTTAAAGATGTTCATGTTATTGGAGATGCTTCAAATGCAGCACCTATGCCAAAATCAGCATTTAGTGCAAGTACTCAAGGAAAAGTTGTAGCTCTTCAAATAGCAAGAATGCTAAAACAACAAGAGCCTTTAAATCCTCCAAAACTAGCAAATACTTGTTATAGTTTATTGAGTCCAAACTACGGTATTTCTATTGCCGCTGTTTACAATGCACTTGATGATAAAATACAAAATGTTGATGGAGCAGGTGGAGTAAGCCCTGAAACTGACCCAGATGGTCATATTAGAATTTTAGAAGCAAAATATGCTTATGCTTGGTATGAGAGCCAAACAGCTGACATATTTAAATAAAAGTTTTAGCTTGGTGCTTTTGCACCTTGCTAATATTTAATTAAGACAACTCACTCATATTTTTATCAAATTCACTATTTATACTCTCAATTTTTTGCATAACTTCTAAAATCTCATTTTCTACTTTTGTTTTATCAAGACCAAAAAGTGTAGAAGCTTTATTTTCTAACTCTTCTATTTTAGCTTTTAGAGGTTTTAAATCTTGACTTTTTTTAGCAACCAATTGAGCTCTTAACTGTTTGCTCTCTTTTTTATTTATCTTTGGTTTATCACTTTTTTGGCTCTCTTTAGTTTTTGTTGGTTTTGCATCTTCAATATCATCACCCCAACCTATTTTTTCTAAAAACTCATCATAAGTTCCATTAAAATAATCAGCTCCATCATTTGTAAAAACTATTAATCTATCACAAACTGCTCTTAGTAGCTCTTCACTGTGAGTTACTATAATACTTGAACCCTCGAACTCTTTTATAGCAGTTGTAAGTGCTTCAATTGATTCAATATCAAGATGATTTGTAGGCTCATCAAGGAAAAGAAGATTTACATCTTGTGCAATAATTTTTCCAAGCATTACCCTACTTTTTTCTCCACCTGAAAGAAGAGATATCTTTTTCTTTGCATTATCTCCACTAAACATCATAATTCCACAAATATTTCGTATAACTGATTCTGATATTTTATTATTTACACTTTGTATCTCTTCAATAATTGTATTATTTTGATTTAAATGATTTATATTTGTTTGACCAAAATGACCAAAAACTGTGCTTGGATGAAAATCTACACTCCCACTAAGAGCCTTTAATTCACCTGCAAGAACATTTAAAAGTGTAGATTTACCTTTTCCATTTTTTCCTATAATTCCTAAAGTTTCTCCACGACTTAATGCAAAAGTTATATCTTTGAAAAGAATATTATTTTTATCATATCCAAAGCTTACATCTTTTACTTCAAGCAGATATTTTGCACTTGTATCTTTGTAATTGAAATCAAACTTCAAATCTTTTTCATACACAATATCTTCCATAACTTCCATTTTTTCAAGAATTTTTACTTTTGATTGAGCCAAAGTTGCTGTTGCTGCCCTTGCTTTATTTTTTGCAATAAACTCTTCAAGGTCTTTTATTTTTTTATCTTGAGCCTCTTTTTGCTTCATATAATGCTCTTCATTTGCTGCTAATTGTTCAAAAAATTTAGTTGTACTTCCAGCAATTATAAAAGCATTTTTTCTAATAATTCCCATAGTGTGAGTACAAACACTATTCATAAAATCTCTATCGTGAGTAATAAGAATAACTTCGCCATCAAAACTTTTCAAAAACTCTCTTAACCATCTAATAGATAAAATATCTAAATAGTTTGTAGGCTCATCAAGAAGTAGCATATTTGGCTCTGTTAAAAGAAGTTTTGCTAAATTTATTCTTATTTGGTAACCACCTGAAAAACTCTTTGGCTCTTTTTGTAAATCCTCTTCACTAAATCCTAAACCAAACAATATTTTCTCAGCTTTATAAATATTATACTTATCATCTTCACTTAGAGCAGTTGCTGTTTCATCAAGCAAAGTTTTTTCTTTGAAGTCAAAATATTGTTTTAAAGCACCTATTTTGTAGTTTTTTGGAGTTGCAATATCTCCACTATCAGGCTGTTCTTCCCCTAAAATAAGTTTAAAAAGTGTTGATTTTCCTGTACCATTTCGTCCAACAAGTCCAACTTTATCGCCTTTATTTAATCTTAAATTTAAATCTTGATATAAAGTTTGTGTTGGGTATGATTTTTGTATATTTATTAGCTCTATCATCTGTTTTCTCTATTTTTTTAAATTTTTAAGGCGGGATTATATTATATTTTGTGTTAGAGGTTGGTTATTTTAGATTTTTTAAAAATAACCAATCTAAAAATTTATTATTCAATATATTTTAAAATTTCATTCGCCCATAAAATATAAGCTTTACCATTTAAATGTATTTCATCATTAGTATATATCTTTTCTAAATAATTATTTGGAGCAAAAATAGAATTTAAATCAATAAAATCTATATTTTTATCCTTTGCTATTTGTTCAAGTTTTTTATTTAAGTTTTTTACTTCTTTATTAAAATAATCAGAGTTTGGAAAATTCTTTCCTACATATAAAACTGATTGAATATAAACTTTAATATCTTTTCTTTCTAAATCTTCCAAAATTTTTATATAGTTATTATAAATTTCATCGACTCTCTTATATCTACCTATATCATTTATTCCTATCATAATAAATGCTTTTTTAATAGATTTATTTATAGTATCTAATCTATCTAAAATACCTTTTGTTGTATCACCACCAATACCTCTATTTTGTACTTCATTATTTTTTAGCAACTCATACCATTCAGCACCATCTGTAATTGAATCACCTATCATAACAATAGAAAATTTATCACTACCCTTTAGCTCACTAAATTGTGAAACTTTACTTAAATAATATGGACTATAATTTATAAGATTACTATTATCTTTAAAATAATCTCTTATTTTAACTATTTCACTAAATGGAAATAATTTATAATGAACAGTTACTGCACCAAATAAATAAAAAATTCCCCCAATAAATATAAATAGAAATGTTTTTTTTAACATATATTTTCCTTTTTGTATATAAAATGGCAAAATATTATCTAATTAATTATTAACTATAGCAAACTATTTGCTTTGTTTATTTATTTTTAGCAAATATTTATCGAATTTTGTTTATATATTTTATTCAATATTATTTTTTTATGAAACTAACACAACAAGATATTGCAAGAATAATAAATGTAACTCCAATGACACTTAGAAACTGGCGAAAAGAGAAACCAAAACTTTATGAAATAGTTATGAAAGGCTTCGCCTTTGAAGAAGCAGTTAAAAAAGCACAAGAAAATGCAGATGAGCTAAAAGCTTTGGAAGAGAAATTTAAAATAAAAAAATAAACCTTTATATTTCTAAAGATTTAATACTTTTTTGAATTATATTTTTAGCATTTAAAGCTATATTTTCAAACTCTTTAGTTTGTGGTTCAATTTTTTCAAGCTCTAGAATATATTTTTTCTCATCAAGTCTATCTAAAGATGAGTTTAAAATATCTAAGTCATCAAAGGAAATAAATCTTGAAAAAACTAAATTTTCAATAATTTTTTTATCAAAAAATATAGCGACTGCAATATCAAAAATATCACGAGTAAGATTATCTTGTTTTCGATACTTTATTTTTTTTGCTACTATATCTTCAATTGATTCATAAAAAAGTTTATAATCTAAATCTATAATTTTATTTTCTATAGGATTGTTTATAATTGATTCATTAAGTAAAAAATCTACTTTTATATCATCTTTAGTTTTAAGTTGTACATGGTGATTTATCCCATCAAATCTGTATTCATTACTATCAAATAAATTTGTCTCATCTATGTACCATTTTGGATTTAAAAAATCAAAAAGTTGTGATTCTGTGATAAATATATCTATATCAAACGATTTTCTGTGATTAAAATGAAACATTGCTAAAGCAGTGCCACCACCAAAAACCCACCAATTTTTCAAAGTTGATTGTTTTTCAATAGGAGCTAACAACTCATAATAAACACTATTTAAAGTATTTATTTGTTGTTCAAAATTATTTAAATAGCCACTCATATTCTGAGATCTCCTTTGCATTGTATTGGTCTTTATAATAATCATATAATATTTTTAAATTTGTTTTATCAATATCAAAAATTTCGCAATATTTTATTACATCATCATAATTTACTTCATTAAAAATTGTAGTTATTGCATATTGATATTTTTTATCTTTTGTTGGTTTTGAAAAAATATTGTATAAATCATATAAAGTATAATGGAGTCTTTTATCACTTATAGAGTTATTTATAATTGATAATATCCATTTTGCTATAGATATTTTTTTCTCTTCTTCTAAAAATTTATTATATGGTTTTATAAAATCATAATTTTCTTTATCTAAAGACAAATCATATTCCATTTGCTTCAACAAAATAAATTCTGGTTTCAAATCAAAAAATTTTGCAAATTTTTTTGCTGTATGTATAGTAAAACCTCTCTTTTTTTGATAGAGTTCACTTATTGTTTTTTTGCCTATTTGTAAAATTTCACAAAGTTTATCTTGTGTTATTTTATTTGGTTCTATATATTTTTCTTTTATAAAATCTATTGGCGCAATCATTTTATTATCCTTATATGATAATTTAAATATTTAAAATATTATCATAATATGATAATATTTGCAAAGTATATTTTTAAGTTTTGTTTAGAAAAATAGTAAAAAAGCACAAGAAAATGCAGATGAGCGAAAAGCTTTGGAAGAGAAATTTAAAATAAAGAAAAATTAAATAACAAAATATCACACTTCTAGATTAAGCAAAATATTGTAAAATAAAAAAATTTTAAATAAGCAGATTTATGGAAAACTATATTTTAAACAGATACGACAAAGATGAAAATGGAAATTTAATCATAAAAATTCACACAAAAAAGATAGAAGATTTATATGAAGATTATGATCAAAAATCATCATTTATCAAAAAAGATTTAAAAGAAAAACTAGAAGAATATCTTTTTGAAAGTGTAGATGAGATAGAAAATGCTCCTTTTATTCTACAGTTTCATTTTGAAGATAGTATCTCAATAGACTCATCAAAAAGGCTTCAAAGTAGTATAAATGAGTATTTTTCATATCTTCAATTTTTGGAAAAAAAGAGTATGAAAGAGAGTTTAAGAAACTCTATTATATTTTTTATTATTGGATTTTTTCTTGTTGCTCTCTCGTTTATGTTATCAGAAGAAGAGAATTTGGCTATAAAAATAATTTCTGAAGGTGTTATGATTGGTGGTTGGGTAGCACTTTGGGAAGCTTTAGCTATAGTTTTAGTAAACTGGTTACCACTAAATAAAAATCTAAAAATATACAAAAAAATAGCAAACTCAAAAGTAGAGATTTTTTAAATCTCTACTTCTTACAAAGCACTAGCCATATTTAAGTAGTGATGAGCCATATACGAACTTCTTGCATATGGACTTGCTTTTACAAACTCAAATCCCATATCATAAGCTATTTTTTCGTACTTTTCAAATTGTTCTGGCTTTACAAACTCAATAACTTTTTCAAAATCACCACTAGGTGCAAGATATTGTCCAATACTTAAAAACTTACAACCAACATCAAGCAAATCTTGAAACACTTGAATCATCTCATCTTGTGTCTCTCCAAGTCCGACCATCAAAGCACTTTTTGTTTTAATCTTATCACCACCAAGCTCTTTTAATCTTTTTAAAACTTCTAAACTTCTTCCATAAGTTCCATTTCTTCTTATACGATATAAAGAAGGAACTGTTTCTACATTGTGTCCAATAATTGTAGCGCCTGAATCTATAACTCTTTTTAAGCTCTCATCATTTCCTTTAAAATCAGGGATTAGTATCTCAACTTTGGTATCTGGAGATTTTTCAATAATATCTCTTGTAACTTTGTAAAACTGCTCAGCTCCACCATCGCTTAAATCATCTCTTGCTGGACTTGTAATAACTACAAATTTTAAGCCCAAAGTTAAAACAGAAGTAGTTACTTTTTTTATTTCACTTTCATCTACTTTTTTTGGCATTCCTGTTGTTACATTACAATAGGTACATCTTCTTGTACATATATTTCCTAAAATCAAAAATGTTGCATTTTTATTTGAAAAACATTCACTAATATTTGGACATTTTGCCTCTTGACAAATTGTATGAAGTCCACCAACATCTTTAAGTAAATTTTCCATCTCAACTTGTGTATGTGGAGTTAGTTTTTTTCTCAACCACTGCGGCTTTTTATAAGCCACTTCATTTGTATTTATTGTTTGTGTCACTATTTTTCCTCTTCTATTTTTTCTAAAATATTTTTCTCTTCTTCATTTAAACTATCTTCAAATATTTCAACTTCAAAAACTTCTTTAAAAGCTTTTATTAAACCATCTTTTGCCTCTTCAAAGCTCAAATTTATTCCAAAATCTTGTAAAGAACTACCCATAAACTCAACTTTTGATTTACTAAAAAGTGGAATTGAACCATGTTGTAAAATAGAGTTTTTAGCTCTTTTTTGTGCATTTCCACCTATTTTTTTACCATCAATTATAATATCATATGCTTCAAATCCAACTTGACAAAAAGGACTTTTACTTAAAACTATACTTTCATCATCTTTTGCAAATTTTGGTTTTAATCCCAAATCTTCATAAAATTTTAATAAAAATTGACAAATAAAAAAATATGTCTCTTTTACATCACGATTTTCTATTGTATTTGGATTTAATAAAATTGTATATGAAATATCATGACCGTGAAATAAAACTCCTCCACCTGTTAATCTTTTTGAAACATTGTTTTTGTAATCGCTTTGTAATTTTTTGTAATCATCAATATTTTGACCTGCTCCAAAAGTAATACAATCCTCCCAAGAATAGACTCTTAATATTGGAAAACTATCATTTTTGAAAGCTTTAAATAGTGCTTTATCTATATTTGAATTAATCTTAGAACTAAGATTTTGTGTTATAATCAATCTAAATTTATTGTTAATTTTCATCTATTTTAATCCTTAAAATATTTGATATAAGCGAATTATAATTTATTTTAAATTAAAATTCCAAATTAGTTTTAAAAATTAAGAAAACTTTTATAAAGGATATTTATGCCAAAAATACAATTAGAAGATGTTAATCCGCTAGAAACTAAAGAGTGGATGGAAGCTTTAGAGGCTGTTATAGATGAAGAGGGAGTACAAAGAGCTCACTTTTTACTAGAAAAATTAATAGATAAATCAAGAAGAAGTGGTGCACACTTACCTTTTAGTGCAACAACTGCTTATATAAACTCTATTCCAAAAGAGGAAGAACCTAAAATTCCAGCAAATATGGATTTGGAAAGAAAAATAAGATCTATTATTAGATGGAATGCACAAATTATGGTTCAAAGAGCTTCAAATAAGCAACTTGAACTTGGTGGTCATATTGCATCTTTTCAATCATCTGCAACACTTTATGATGTAGCTTTTAATCATTTTTTCAAAGCACCAAATGAAAAAGATGGTGGAGATTTGATATTTTTCCAAGGACATATAAGTCCTGGTATTTATGCTAGAAGTTTTCTAGAAGGAAGATTTACTCAAGAGCAGATGGATAACTTCAGACAAGAAGCTTTTGCAGATGGATTATCATCTTACCCGCACCCAAAACTTATGCCTACATATTGGCAATTTCCTACAGTGTCTATGGGTCTTGGACCTTTACAAGCAATTTATCAAGCAAGATTTTTAAAATACCTTACAAATAGAGGAATTAAAGATTGTAGTGCTCAAAAAGTTTACTGCTTTATGGGAGATGGAGAGTGTGATGAACCTGAATCTTTAGGTGCTATTGGTATGGCTGCTAGAGAAGAGTTAGATAATTTAATTTTTGTAATAAACTGTAACTTACAAAGACTTGATGGTCCAGTAAGAGGAAATGGAAAAATTATCCAAGAACTTGAAGGTGAATTTAGAGGAGCTGGATGGGAAGTAATCAAAGTAATTTGGGGAGGATTATGGGATAATTTACTTGAAAAAGATACATCTGGAAAACTTCTTGAACTAATGGAGCAAACAGTTGATGGAGAGTATCAAAACTTCAAACAAAAAGGTGGAGCTTATACTAGAGAAAATTTCTTTAATAAATTCCCAGAAACTGCAAAACTTGTTGAAAATTTAAGTGACAATGATATTTGGAAATTAAACAGAGGTGGTCACGACCCTGTTAAAGTTTATGCAGCTTATAAAAAAGCAAATGAGACAAAAGGAAGACCTTCTGTAATTTTAGCAAAAACTGTAAAAGGTTATGGAATGGGAAGTGCAGCTGAGGGTATGAATATTGCTCACGGTGTAAAAAAAGTAGATATAAACCAACTAAAAGCATTTAGAGATAGATTTGATTTACCAATTAGTGATGAAGATGTTGAATCTTACTCATACTATAAACCAGAGGAAAACTCTGCAGAAGTTCAATATTTAAAAGAAAAAAGAGCAGCTCTTGGTGGATTTGTACCACAAAGAAGAGAGAAATTCTCAAATAAACTTGAAATTCCATCATTAAGTGAATTTGAAAGTATCATTGCAGGTAGTGGAGATAGAGAAATATCTACAACTATGGCATTTGTAAGAGTTTTGAATGCTTTATTAAAAGATAAACAAATAGGGAAAAATATTGTTCCAATAGTTCCTGATGAAGCTAGAACATTTGGAATGGAAGGTATGTTTAGACAGTTTGGAATTTATTCAAGTGCTGGACAAAAGTATATTCCACAAGATAAAGACCAAGTTGCATTTTATAAAGAAGATATAAAAGGTCAAGTTTTACAAGAGGGAATAAATGAGCTTGGAGCTATGAGTTCATGGATTGCAGCTGCAACATCTTATTCTGTAAATGATTATCCAATGATTCCATTTTATATATTCTACTCAATGTTTGGGTTCCAAAGAACTGGAGATTTATGTTGGGCAGCAGGTGACCAAAAAGCAAGAGGATTCTTAGTAGGTGGAACATCTGGAAGAACAACACTAAATGGAGAAGGTTTACAACACGAAGATGGACACTCTCATATTTTAGCAAATACTATTCCAAATTGTATTACTTATGATCCAACTTATGGATACGAAGTTGCAGTTATAGTTCAAAATGGAATTGAAAGAATGTATGGAGAAAATCAAGAAGATATTTTCTACTATATTACAACATTAAATGAAAACTATGCACAACCTGCAATGCCAGAAAATTCACAAGAGGGAATTATAAAAGGAATTTATAAAGTAAAAACTTTTGAAGCAAAAAATGATTACAAAGTTAAACTTTTGGGTTCAGGTTCTATATTCCAAGAAGCTATGAAAGCAGCAGAAATTTTATCAAAAGAGTATGATATAAAAGTTGATATCTACTCTGTTACTTCTTACAATGAATTAACAAGAGAAGCCCAAGATTTAGAAAGAGAAAATTTATTAAATCTTGATACAACTGCTAAAACTCCATATATAGAAAAAGTTTTAGGAAGTGATAAAGATAGTATTATTATAAGTGCAACTGACTATATGAAAGCTTATTCTGAGCAGTTAAGACCTTATATCAAAGGAAATTTCAAAGCTTTAGGAACAGATGGTTTTGGAAGAAGTGATAGTAGAGCAAATTTAAGAAAATTCTTTGAAGTTGATACAAACTTTATCGTTTATACAACATTAGCAGAACTTGCAATAAATGGGAAAATAGATAAAAAAGTGGCTCTTGAAGCTAAAAATAAATATGCGATTGATACAAATAAAATCAATCCTAGAAATGCGTAAGGAGTAAAAAATGGCAAAAATATATGATGTTTTTATTCCAGATTTAGGTGCTGACAAAGATGTTGATTTAATTGATGTTATGATAAAAGTTGGCGATATTGTTGAGATTGAAGATGGTTTAATCACTCTTGAAACTGAAAAAGCATCGATGGATGTTCCAACTCCATATAAAGGTAAAATTGTTGAGATTTTAGTAAAAGTTGGAGATAAGGTAAATAGTGGAGACTTAATCGCTAAAGTTGAAGCAACGAATGAAGGTGAAGTAAATAGCAATCAAGCTGATGAAATTGCTGCTACTGCTTCAAAAGTTGAAGAGCAAAAAGAAGAAGTTGTAGCTATTTCAACTCCTCCTCAATTTGTAAAAGAGCAGTCTATACAATCAGTTGTTGAAGAGGTAAGAGTTCCTGATTTAGGTGCTGAAAAAGATGTTGATTTAATTGATGTTATGATTCATGTTGGAGATATTATTGTAAAAGATTACAGTATTATTACTTTAGAGACTGAAAAAGCATCTATGGATGTTCCTGCACCTTTTGGTGGGGAAGTTATTGAAATTTTTGTAGAAAAAGGTCAAAAAATCAATAGTGGAGATTTAATTGCAAAAGTTATTAAAACTGTTGTAATTGAAGATAAAGTTCCAACTCCAGCATTTGCTGCAAGTTCAACTCCTACAACTGTTGAAAAAAGTAGTAATGCAAAACCAACTTTACAAGAAGTAGCTGCAAGAAGTTCAGATATTGAAGAAGAGAGTAAAGTATTATCTAAAAAAGCTACAAAAGTTTATGCAAGTCCAAGTGTTAGAAAAATTGCAAGAGAGTTTGGAGTTGATTTAGGTTTTGTAAAAGGTAGTGCTGCAAAAGGAAGAATTTTAGTAGAAGATATTAAAGCTTATGTAAAAGAGCAATTAAATAAACCAGCAAGCGCAACAGGTGTTGGATTTGGGTTTAATTTGCCTGAGTCAAAAGAGATTGATTTTTCACAATTTGGAAAAATTAATAGAGTTGAGCTTAGTCGTGTTCAAAAAGTATCAGGTCCATTTTTACATAAAAACTATCTTTCAGCACCTCATGTTACACAATTTGATGAAGCTGATATTACAGAACTTGAAGAGTTTAGAATTGAGCAAAATGAGAAAGCAAAAGATTTCAAACTTTCACCTCTTGTATTTATAATAAAAGCAGTTGAAAAAGCTCTAAAACTTCATCCAAAATTCAATTCAAGCTTAAGTAGTGATGGACAAGAGCTAATTA